>JGI10211J14876_10000375_pt1 | contig 19017 bp, 12 predicted proteins | sample Etolagsediment_FD_14876 | JGI IMG/M metagenome (IMG submission 14876)
TCTTCAGGTTCTTCAGACAACCCAACCAAGTCAATAGGAGAATCAGATACTAGATTTCGCGATACTCGTACGTCAGGCAAAGGACTAGAATCGGTTACCAAAGAACGTTTTTTCCTTCTTCTCCCTCGCGTGTCGTTGTCCGAACCCATGCCGTGGAAGCTTTCCGTAGCGGACCGAAAAAGTTCATCGAAATCCTCGCTTTCGCTTTCCTCGCTTGAACTCATGTCTACGTCTTCCGACGACACACTACAGTAATTCCTATCTGCTGGAACAAACCCAACGTACGGTCTAGGTTGTGTGGTGAACTGATCCAAGTCGGCGTGGATCATCACAAAACACGAATGGTCTCGAACCACCTTTTCCGTGTTCTTCTTGTCGGCCTTGAAAGACGGGTCCTTAAACGTCTCGTTTTGGTCAAATGAAATGAAAATACGCGCTACTATGACACGGTCTCCGGGGTAGATGGGGATACCCGAGAACGCACATCGCAGCATTGAGAGTTCGTCAAAGCGCCGGGCTGATTTGTTCTGGATGCATTCCAACTGTTCACTGTCGCCAAATAGGTCTGTAATTGAACTGAGATAGTTTTGGAACGTTTCNTCGTCCNCCAAATCCCATCCCTCTGCCGGTCTAGGGTCGTATTCCCGCTTCTTTTTTGCCCATACTTTAACCGAAAGATCCTCCCACATCTTGTCGGATACGGTGACGATGGTATCGGAAAAGTCCATACACACAATGTCGTTTCCGACGAGAACCTGCAAAAGAGCACCAAAAGTGTTTCTCAGCAGTAGGCTGGAATCTTTGATGTCCTTGTCGGGGAAAAAGGTCTCCACACACGTTCCTGAGTAAAGCGAGGAAATGTTGTCTTCCTTCACCGCCCTTTGGTACTTTCTGAAGACGTCAGCATTGGACCGTATCACCGCGTCTATAGATTCCATCGTCTTTGAACCATTTGTCCATAAATCTCGGGTATGTTTCCGTTTTTTCTGCTTCAGAACATCTAGTTCCCCGTTTAGCAGCTTCAGCATGGCGCAATGGGTACACCTTTCCCCAGACTCCTTCTCGCATGACGCCTTGCTGGCCTTTCGGATATCGTCCTCCTTATCCGCGATTAATTCCGCGTACGTACAGTAAGATATATCTCTTCGTGACTCCTCTACCGGGGTATCGGGACTCTCCGTAAATTTTTCGAGCTGTTTTCGAAGTTCTTGGGCCAGAGCGTGGTGGACACTCTGCTCGAAATCGATAAAGTCGTTCAGGTTCATCTTGATCTTCTTCCTTAATCCTCGAACAATCTCGTTTTCCCTTCGACCAGGGTTCTTGGCGGCTTCGACCCTCCTACGCACATCCTTGCTGCTACCAACCACGTCCAAAAATATCTCTTCCACCAGTTTGTAGGAATCCTCAATGCTAAACTCTTTTTCTTCCTTATCTTCATCTTCTTCGTCCTCAAAGACCTCAAGCGAAGACCCCAGAGGGGCCAATAACACTTCTTCTTCTGGCTCTGGAATATCCCCATCTATTTCTGGATCGTCATCTTCATCCTCGTCATCATCCTCGTCCTCTCCTTCCTCTTCTTCAGACACAAACGGGTCTTCGTTTTTTCCCGTATCCATTCGCTCCAGTGTCTCCACATCCATGATCACACGAACATCTTTGTCCGAGGACCATTCTTCGGACATCTCTTGATCCTCTACCGACATAGATTTGGAAGCCAATGGGCTAACCGCACCCTCTTCTTCTATCACGTCTTCAGGTTCTTCAGGTTCTTCAGGTTCTTCAGGTTCTTCAGGTTCTCCAGGTTCTCCAGGTTCTTCAAGTTCTTCAGGTTCTTCAAGTTCTTCAAGTTCTTCAAGTTCTTCAAGTTCTTCAGGTTCTTTAGGTTCTTCAGGTTCTTCAGGTTCTTCAGGTTCTTGCATACCAGACAGTGGTCCGGTTTGAGTAAGGATATGCTTAGACGGTGCCTTGGTCGGTTCTCGTACGGGTATTTCCATTGTCACACTTATGACCATAGGATTAGGAGAATCGACGGATTTTTCCGAAACAATGGTTTCGCTCACTCGTTCCTTCCTCGCCTTTTCTTCTTTCCTTTTCTTTTTCTCCATCCATTCATCTTCTTCATGAGCCAGGTTCGCAATCAACTCATCATCGCTAAGTGCTTCGAAATCTTCCAATTCAACGTCTGCAATATCAATCTCGATAGGCCCGTCGATATGTTCATTTCGTTTCTGGGAAGGAGGAGGAGTGGGGGTAGGAGACCTTTCTCTCTCCTCGGCGATACGTTTACTCGGACGCCTTTCGACTGGCGGAGACCTTTCTGCCCTTTTGTTTTGTCGATGAGGCAAAGGGCGCGAAGACAACGTGTGTGTGCCGTTCCTAATTCCTCTGCCCCTGTTTCCGCCTGCCGTTCCTCTGCCGCGACCGTTTCTAAACGGCCGATCATATCGATGAGAGGCGGTGCCCCCAAATCTTCTTTCCACGGCACGAGATTCAGGAGACCTGTGAGGCGACATTCTTCTTTGTTGAGAAATGGGTCGACGTCGAGAATCGGATGCTTCTCGGTATCGATTATCGGCCCTGTGTCTACTTCTGCCATCCGGAGAAGGTCTTGAAGATCTTGGCAAAGATTCTCTGCCACCGGACGATGGTCTTGGTCGCGAATTTACACGGTTTGGAAGAGGTGCTTTCTCAAACACGTTTCCCGGATGAAAATCGTACCCCCTCTCACTTGAAGTATGCCTCTCCCTTGGAGGAGGCCTTTCTCTCGGACGAGGTCTCTCGGAACGCAGGGAGATAGACCCTTCACGTCTTCCCCTATACCCTCTGCGACTGCCCCCTAACGATCCCCGGCGGTTGTGATGCATATTCAACAGTGATGTACGCGACTTTGTGCTTCGTGTGTCTAGTTGGTAACTAAATGATGTTTTTTTATTTTTTTTTAAATCTTGGAAAGGGAAAAAATTCTGGGCATTGTCGATAAAGGAAAAAAATAATTTCCGGTTCATGCGAGGAAGAGTGTGTAAATGGGCAAATCTTTTACATCTTCACAATCAGCTTATTCTTTTTCCCGCGACGAGCTTTATGATTTTCGTCTTCACATACTCACAAAAAACCCTAAGTTCAAGTATTTTATTCTTAATAAACGTTTGAAAAGACGAATCGACAAACTATTCTCCTCTTGGCCCAACCCATTGCAATTCATGCGAGGAGGAGACAAGCATCCTTGGCCCCAAAGGAATAGCTTCGTCTCGTATAAACAGACGGCTTACCATCGGCATGTATTGAGGGTCCACTTCGGGAGGATTGTCCCTTTCTCGCCTGAATGTCTCATCCACTTCCCGAATACCCGGGTCCATCTCCATGCGAAAAACATACTCCGCGTCTTCATCGCCCATATTCTCCACTCCTTTGCCTAGCGAAAACAATGATTGGTATATTGGGTAAATAAGATACAAAAAATTTCAATTTACCATGAATTTGGGTTACAAACACATTTTTGCCGTTTTCATCAGCCCTTTAATGAAAATTATAAGCAATGCTTTGTGTATTCCTATAATCTCGATAAAATAATCCATTTCTTCATTTTCCTATTGTTTTAACTACATTACACATCGTGCGATGGTTTTCACTGTCCGCACGCAAACATTCCACCCCACAGTACCCTGCGCTTTTGCATAATCTGCATTTCAATAGTCTTTGTGCGGATTTCGACTTGCAATACTTACATTCATAACTCACAGTAATGTTTCGTTCTATACAAGCGTTCTTTAGAACATATTCGACAAATCGTTTTGCACACTCCGCCGAACAGCACGCGTACCCCGTGCTTGCTACGGTACGCTCACAATAACTTAAAATAATCCCCGAAGCCGCGCCCTTCGTAGGGTTAAATAAACGATTGCAACTACAGCAGTTCAAGGCTACAGGTAGAATCAACGAACATGTTTCACAAAAAGGATGACAAAGCATTAAACCCTTGATTTTGAGACAAACGCTCTTGAAATAATTTTCTCCATACATAAGTCTTTTTGCACATACCACACAGTTGACAAACAGTGCCCCATCTTCGTCTTGGAATGGGGTGAGATACGGAACAATTGTGGACAACTCTCTGGAAGACAAACGATCCACATCGTATTTTTGTTTCTCGTCTGTGTTTGTCCCTGGACCTTTTTCTTCCTCGACGTGTAACATCGCTATATTCTTTTTTAACTTGGCTGTGTCATTGACGCATGCTTTAAACCTGCCAATAATATTTCTTTTTTTTTATATATATAAACATTCAGGGTTCTCCATGGGAATTACAATCCTTCGTGTACCGCAAACAAAGAATCCATATACATCTGCATATAAGTTGCTGTCCCGTTCCACCATCGCGTAAGCCCGATTTGTTCCATCCAAAGATATACGATAGATTTTGACCCTTCCCATCCACTGGTGCACAATAATATAGCAACTGCCATGAGAACGATAGTTCCTCCTCGTATGTTATAGAACCACATAAACGTACGCGCAATTTGGTCCATTATACGTATAATCGCGCCGATAAAGATACCACAAACAACGACCAAACACAGCAAGGCAATACCCGTGGGGCGTGTTAAAAAACTGTAAACCGAAACGATAAAGTTGTCTGCTTTATCCAAAAGCAGTATATCTTTGCCTGCGCCGTCCATATCGACCGTTTTTTCCTTTTACTAGGGACGATGGGAATGGGAGGAAAAAAAATAACCCAATGCTCGTTAGAGTATTGGGTTGCGTTTGTCCTTTTCTATGTATAGATACACCGTGTATAGAGTTTTTTTGCTGTTCGCCATGGACAAATCTTTCTTGGGGTATGATCCAGATATGACGGATTGTTCCCCCTTGGTAATCGATAAGCACGGGGTTTTTAACTTAGGGCGGATCATTGATCGAACTACGGCTAGACAGGTTATTCGGTATTTAAACAAACTTGACAAAGACGGGACCAAATATGCACTGAAAGGGTTGTTTGAGCATTTTGTCTGGAACTTTAACAACTTGGAAGGTGAGGAAAGGAAATTTATTAATATTGTATTTACACCACCCGGTGGTTCCGGTGGTTCCGGTGGTTCTCAACAGTCTCGAAGATCTCGAAAATCTAAGAGTATGGGTGACGAGATAGATCCCGACACTCCAAGTACCGCCTCTACCACTGGGTATACTTTATGGATCAATGAACAACATGTTATGAACAAGGATTTTGACAAAAACGTTACACATTTTGGAAAATTGCCAAAGGGCATAAGTCATTATTCTGCTGTAATTTTGCATGAATTTGGGCATGTCATACGGGAGAGAGCAAATGAGACCACTTTCCAGTTCATGCTGGACATTAGTCCAGATATAAATCGGTGCTTTCGGGAATTTCAGCTATATATATCAGACACGCACGACCAAGCGGAACGAGCCAAAGAACGTGGGTATAAACGACGATCCTATATTTTACAGCAACTTGTCAAGAAAAGAAAAGATGAATTGGAAGAGTGGATTGCAGACATGTTTGCCAAATCGTTTATTATCTATGCGATGACAAGAACATCACGACCTAAAAGGCACACATCAGATAGACCTATACAACAATTAAAGATACGCCCTTTTGTATAGTTTTTTACTCTATCCTATCCTTCAGGATTTCCATATTCCGCAAACCCGAGTGAGCTTTCAGTGGACCCCGACTCCTTTTGGCATCGTGTAACAATACCAATAACCATTCTGGCTGCCTCAACTTCCAATCGTTTCTTTTCATCATTCATGTATCCTGGAGGATACAAGGAGACGAAAGATCTTTCGTCTTTTATTTTACGGTCTGCCAACACTGGGTCCATTGGCGGAGGTTTTTTTTCCGGTAGTCAGACTTGTGTTAAATTAGGTCATGTCTGTAAAAAAAAAATATATCTTTCAGGTGACTGTTTTTTTTCTTGCATGATCACCCTAAAAAAAACTCATGGACAGCATCCGGAAAAGGTTTGCCACCACTGATGCTTTTGGCTCCGCGTCTAATCTGGCAGACGTGCACATAGGATTTTTGGTAAATGAGCACAAAGGCATTGGTCTAAACATTTTTACCCCCACCCGGCGATTCGGGGACCAAAGCGAAGATAAAAAGTCATCAAATTTCTGTTTTTGTTTTTGCTGTTTCACATGGATTTATCACACCATCCGTGACCTTGTTGCTGGAATCATGATAAGTGACCTGGATTATAGGCACTGTGANCTGGCTTTTGATCANGAGATGTTTAGTCCAGAAGAATTGAAACCTGTACTAGGNATACCTTATACACAAAGCTGTTACGTGTCGTATGGAACAAATTTGAATGAAAAAGTGCTGATGCGAAAGCCTCGTACCTTTGAGCCTAGAAGAGACAAAAAGTCTCTTGAAAAATCAGGGATACGTAACCCAGACAAGGCTTACCAATGGATACATCTTCGCCTGCCGTACGACGATGTGCGAACATTAATTGATTTTTGCGAAGCAGAGCGAGGGAAAAAGTATGATGTCCGGGCTCTGGAACGTATGCCCTTGTTCCCAAAGAAACTCAAGCCTGTGGGGGATTGGAGAAAACAGAAATGGCATTGTACAAATTTCACCGTATGCATGCTTCAGCAAATAGGATTATTGGTAGGGCTGGACCCGAATGCCATGACCGCAGACGATGTGTATTTATATTTGAAGGGACATCGATGCGAAAAAAAAACGGTCATCACACCTGCTCGCATGATAAAGGAATACTGCAGTGTATACACCAAAGGAAACGCAAAACAAAGAGAATAAAGGGGAATACAGGAATGCAGGAATGCGGGGATATGGGTAAAAAAAAAATTTTTTTTACATGAACACGCGATGTTGATTTGCGCACCGACATGCCTACACGGATCATATGATTGATTTGTGTTTGTGTGCTTTATATGCCCACACGAACCATATGAGGCGAAATGGCGTGTAGAAAGTGAATATCCTCCAGCGCTGAATAAATATCCCTTTTTTGTACTTGTTTTTTAGACCTGTTATAGGTAAAGGTCACTGCGCGGGCAATCACGGTGGACACATAGTCCTTTCGGTCGCGCTGGATCATGGCAGCAGACAGTTTTCCGATACGTTGGGTGGAGCGTATATTCTTGGATACATTATTGGCACGTCTCTGGAACCTCCGGGCACTTTCTGCCTTTTGCTTTTTGTCACAAATCGTCGTACCAAACTGCATACTGAGTATGGCCTTAGAAGCTATTTCTCCTCGCGCAGCTTTTCGTCTAGGTTTTTTCGATATCTTTTCGGAGACATGTTGATCTGTGCTCAACAGCTTCTTTTTAGATACTTTTGGCATACTTGTCCTCGTTTCGGTTTGATGTTCGCCAGATAGGGTTATAATGCATATAATAAACACACAAAACAAAATATTTTTGCCTTTCCGTACATACGGTAGCGTTCTGTAGCGTAAACGAGGAACTAGTAGTCCCATATTTTTCACTGAAAAAAGGTTGCATTTGGTCACTTTTGCTTAGCATTTGGTCAAATCCCTGCATTCTGATTGGTCGAGAGAATTCTGGAGGGGTGGTCCCATTTTCCAAAAATCCGTAACAATTTTTTTCTTGCCCCCTCTCCAAAAAAATTTTTCTTCTTTTTTTTGTGCCCTCCGAAAAAAAAATTAGCATAATCTTGTAGTAAAGCGAAAACTGTTTTTTTAACCGGAACGATCCGGACATGTTTACCACAACAAGACCATTTGCAGTCTTTTATATACTTTATGCAAGCACGTTTGGGAAGGATGGATCATCGTCTTCTTCTATTTATTTTCTTCATGTACACAAGACGGGGGGTACTCAGATGTGTACCATGGCCTCTTGGCTTAATTATAAGATCTCTGGCAATAAGAACTGTGGCCCTACATTTTCGCCAAAGGAATACACGGTTGCGGATCAAGAGGCAATAGACATTGCTGAATCATTCATTCAAGGAGCTTTGGGGGAAATGGGGGAAATGGGGGAAATGGGGGAAAAGGGGGAGAAAGGTGAAGGAGTGGAAAAGATAAAGTTGTGTCGAGACCGCCTTCCTCCTGATAAATGTAACCCATGGTTAAAAATCAACTCTTTTGACCTAGTCCGTATTTGGCCGACAAAAAGGCGAGGGTTGAACGGTGTAAACGGTCGTCTTGAAGTAGAGGTGCCTTTGTGGATGTACACCAGCGAAGAATCGCGCGATAAGGTTCTTCAACAAGCAGGGCCTACATTTGTTATGAACGAAAGGTATCTGAGCGCGGCGGATCTTAAAAGTCTGGATAGAAACGACAGCGCGTTGTGTTATGTTACCATGCTTAGGAACCCCACGGACAGGGCTGTGTCGCACTGGAGGCATGAACGAACAAATAATGTGGATCTTCCTCCAAATTTGGGCTTTGAAGAATATTTGAATACGTATCTCAGAGACAATCTGATGGTCCGCGCGTTATGTGGGCCGTCGTGTCTTCTTGTGGATAAGATTACGCACAAAGAATATATCAGAGCGGTGGATAATATGAAGAAGATGGATGCAGTTTTGATTATGGAACATTATGCACGTTCCTTACGCCTGCTGGAAAAGGCTTGTGGCGATGGCAAACAATGGACTCGTTTTGAAAAAAATATTGCCACACACAAAGGGTCTACAAAGGCCTTGGAGATGCTTGACGATAAACCTCGAAATTGGATGACCAAGCTTCGAGCCATGAACCGGTGGGATGACCTTCTTTACTCGGAAGGGAAACGTATCTTCTTTGCCAATTCTCCAAATAGTATTGAATACGCACCCGAAGACGAAGGCGGTAAGTCGACGAATATACAAGCTCGATACATTTCTGAATATGGCAAGTTGGGCAAAGCATTCCGCCAAGCCATTGGGGTCAGGCGTTCTGACCCCCTTCGCATTAAGTTCCCCTCCCTTTTCATTACATCCCGAGGAGGTCGGCGTATCCTTTTCAATTTACGAAACGATAGAATATGCGAGGGATATTTGGTATCTGCGCGTGTTGCCGTTAACCTTTCGGAACATCTGGACGATATTAGCGTAAGTCCTTTCGATGTTGGAAAATACAAAGACACAAACACATTTATACGCGTGTCTTCTGAACGTAACGAGTTGTTCAACGTGAAGGAGGGCGTCACACTTCTCCCCTTTTCCTTTTCGCGCGGATCACGGGAAACCTTGACCTACACAGGACCCGAGGATGCTCGCGTAGTCAACTCCCCCGATGGAAAGCAAGCCTATATCGTATTCAATTGCAGGACCCGCGAAGGAAGGCGACAGATAGCCGTCATGGATTACAACAAAGACCCTTCGCGTGCTGTATTCTTGGGTATCCAAGGTCACGAAACGCGAAAAACGGAAAAGAATTGGATACCTTTCTTTGTCTCTCGTAAACATTACACCTCCGATATTCGTCGACCGGAAAATTCGACGTTTACCGTCGAAGAGTCACAGGCGGAGTATATTCTTCATTTTGTGTACAGAATTGGACCTACGGTTGTATTGGCCTGCCCCAATCTTTTCATTGCTCTTTCGGAGGGCGCGGAACAAGTGGAATGCGAAGTGGTGGAGACACGTACCAACGATATTCGAAAACAGGCCTTTGTACACGTTGACAAGTTTGGAAAAACCATATTGTTACGAGGGAGCTCGAGTATGGTTGAGTACAAATGGCCATTTTACGTTGGGTTAGTTCATTCCAGAATTCCTGTGTCCAAAGGTAAAAGCTGGAAACCCTGTTACCGTTCTCAGCTGATGGTGATGGACATTGAACAGATGTTGCCTGTACACTTAAGTGAAAGTATCGAATTCTCTGACGCTTTTGTCCGTGGGCTGAACCGGAACAATGTCCATGATACATATAACCATTATGCGACGGGATTATACAATGCTGGTACACGGTGGTACATTGGCGTTGATTTTGACGACCAGCATCCCGTGTTGGGCGAATTGACCAATCTTGAGGAATACCTTCATCGCGTAATTCGTAAACGGGTTCTGGTGTATTACGGTAATGGTGAAGGCGTTTTGCGTATAGGCGAAGAAGAAGTGGCAAGGGAAGATGTGGAAGTAGAGACCGACCCAAGTGCTTTACACGATATGGTAAAACACATGGATTCAGCCAATACGTGCAAAAAGAAACGGATGAATACGATGCCTGTGTGGGCAAGGTTACAGGATAAATGCAGCAAAGCACACAAACCCCAATTGGAATGGCTTGTAGAGTAAACGTACAATTGTATTTCCTTCGTTCCTTCGTTCCTTCGTTCCTTCGTTCCCCCTCCTTCAGCCTGTTGTGGACGATTTTGATGTCATCATTCACATGATAGGCGAAGAATGATTTGTGTCATGATACCAAATGCATGATCCTCGCGCTCTTTGTCGTCCAACTCTATGGGTACCACAACCATCCCCCGGAACCTGTCTTGGAACGTTTTGGTCGCTTTTGCGAAATCACTGTCCGTAATAGGCACTCCGCCCGCATAGAAAAAAGTCATCTCATAGTACCCTTTGGCATCGTTCTCGGCAATGGCAATATCAATCAAGTCATTATCCTTTCGCTTAAGCAATAGCTGTCTACCCGCTTCTGCAAGCATGGATTTTCCCTTTGAATCGCGTATGACACCGTTCAATTTACTCCTGGGGAAAATGTACTTTTCCCTTTCCCTGGGCGACGAAGGCCCTTCTCCACTCCTAAAAGACGAAAAGGGGAACACGACACTATTATTGTCTTCTCCCCCGTTTCCAGGAGTCTTTCTCTTTCGGCTTCCCAATCCCAGGTAACCAGAAATCGAGGAGATGGTAGACGAAGACGAAGAATGTGTAGTTTTGGACCCGTTTTCTGTTCTTGATCGCTTGGTACTGGGTGTACTGGACGAATCTTCTTTGCCTGAGGTTCGGTACTCTCTGCCGGTATCCTCCATATCGCTATCGTATCCTTGCTGTACATGATCAAAATTCTTATTTTTCTTACTGTAATCTACAAAAATAGTATTATTTTTAGACGGACTCATGCTCCCTGGCCTGGGGCATTGAGGAACGGATGACGAGCAACGTTTTACTCGCTTCCCCTTACCCGTTTTTGGGTATATCGTACGAGGTTTCTCAGCATCCATAGCCATATTAAACAATTGTAGTTGAGTTGATAAAAACGCTCGCATCAATTGAGAGGGTTCGTCGGTCGATTCTTCCAAAGAGTGTATGTCATGCATACACTTTCTTCTCCAGCTATTTTTGATGACATGGTCTAATATAATGTTCCGAGGACTTCGTGAATATTGGGAACATCGCCGATCCATGCTCATCAGCATGGGGTATAAGGACCTCTGAGTAAATTTAGAAAGTGGGCCATATTCTTTGGCATCCGTCAGTAGGTAAATGATAAAATTTTTTTAATCAGATTGGCTTAAAAAAAGGCTTTTAAAACCTCCGTAAGCGCAGACGCGGTTGAGTACCCCTCCTCGGAGTAAATCGATCGAAAAATGGAAAAGTAGCATCCAGCGAAGATAATAACAATCAACGCAATAAACAATATCCAGTATGGGTCGCCAATAGATACACGCTTGTACACAAAACACGGAATAAACGCGTCGGTATACGTCGTGGCAGTAAATGCCTCAGACTTGTCCTCAGGCGAGAAAAAAGTGTGTTTTTTCACATCACCACGGAGTCTTAGACTAAACCCAGGTATCGATTTTGTCAATTCTTCATCCAAATCTCCCAAAAATAAAGGCGAGTACACTGTAGGAAAAGGAGATAATGTAAATTCCAACCGGTCTTCGTACTCTTTCACCTTCTCCACCACGATGGTATCCGTCAGATCGTGCGAGGCTGCGGTCCTAAATACTTTGGACTTTTTCTTAAGAAAGTCCAAAAGCAGGTCTCCGCAAATTGTTTTCTCTCTTTCCGTCCATGTATGCGAAATGTCGTGTGTAGATAACCTCTTTTTAATGGGTAGTTTGGTATACTTTTCAACTAAAGATTTACCAGTATTGACTCCCCCCCTGGTTCTTTTTCGCGTTGAACCAATAGACATTGATTCAATATGGACAAAAAAATGGAAAATGTAACGCTCATTGAACAACACGAAACTGTTTTTTTTTTACTTTTGTTTACTTAAGAATCTTTAGAGAGAGAGATAGACCGCTCAACGTCTCCTAGACGAGTGTCTGGAACGATCTCCGGAACGGCGAGAAGAATGTCTTCTTCCCCCAGTACTGGTCGTCTTAGTACCAGATTCGAAAGTTACTGACTTGGAACTTCCTCCAGCGGTACGTTTAGTACCACGGGAATCCCCGGAAGCTTCTTCGGGTTTCTCTTCCTGTGGATGAGAATGAGAAGGAGGAGGATCGATACTTCCGTAATCTAATTCGTCCATACTCCCGGGAAGAGCTTGCGAAGCCATCATTTCCTCCTCCTCCTCCTTCTCTTCCTCTTCGTCCTCTGGAGACCTTTCTTCTTCGTCCATTTCTTCGCCTTCCTCGGTAGGGTAGTCAAAGTACAACCAGTCCTTGAGCGCTATGGTGTCGTTAATACCCAAAAATTTGGATAAAGTAGTGATCTCGTTGTTGTAAAAATCCGAGTTGATGTCACACACAGCAAAGAGAAGAGGGAACTGAGAATCGTCCATTTCTTCAAACAAGAACTTCTGTAGGGATTCGATGGACGGGTCGTGCAGGCCCTCTGTGTACGATTGTTTCTTCAAAGTGACAATATTCATCACCTGGTCGCCCACACAAGTGTCCGTGATCTCCTCGATCATTTTCATGCGAGTGGGGTTGAGGCGCCCAGGCATCACTATAGCGTACACCTGGATACCATTGCTCCGTACATATTCAGCACAAGTAGCAACACTACGTATTTCGTTCAGACATGCCACCGCATGAGTATTGTACGTGGGTATCTCCTTGATGTCGTTGGTCGAAGGGATGTTCCTTTCGGCCTCCATCAGAGGTAAGAGTTCCAGGACCATCTCGTTGCTGATGGGTATACCGATCTTTTGGACCCATTCTCGCATGTCAAATAGAATACGGCCACATCGGTACTGAATGGCGGTGTCGTAGGTCCTATCGGCGATACTTCCTCCAGAGGCATCTCTACCACCAGCAAAAGAGTGTTCGGCCACAATGGTGTTGAGACGTTCCATACGCTGTAGAGTACGTTTAGCGTCCACGCTGCATTGGAGGATCCCGGAAAAAAAACTGCCGTATATTTTGGCAAAATGGGTCCAGGTGTCCTTGTTGATAATCCCAAATTCGCGCTCAATAACGTCGTTATAAAGGGACACTTTGGCCGAGACCAGTTCTTCGTGTGTAGGAGTCTCCAAATTAAATCCTCCAGTTTCTTCATAGTCTTCCAGCGTTTTTCCTTCCTTGATAAGTTTGGAAGGCGACGGGGGTCCGTATATTCTCTGGAGCACTGAAAAGGTAAACGTCCACGCTTTCAGCATAACGTCCATTTCTTCTCGGCTCTTTATGGCTTCATACTTGACCTTGTCTTCCTTATCCTTTTCGCTGATGAAACGGTCAGACACCAGCCAGGAGAGGGACCCTTGCATAGAATTCCCGTCGGAAGAAGGGTACAGCACCATGTCGTCCTCGACACTACTGGATCCATCAAATGGAACCAAGTCCATTCGCATTGGCTCATACAAATAGGCGTACTTGTTGTGGAAGATAACCGAAGCTTCTTCTTCAGGAATTTTCTCGCTCTTGGAGTTCGCCTTATCAAGCGCGGTATTTCTTTCCTCTTCGGTTGACCCCGTGTGATTTGGTATCCTCATGGAACCGGAAGCACTGGACACATCATTTTGTGCGGCCTTTGGGCCCATGTTTTCCACATCATACCCGGTAATCCATCGCGTGATCAAACCTCTGTCGTCGTACAATTTCAACAAAGATCGCTGAGACACAGGGCCTTTCTTGGAGAGGGAAGTGAAAGATTTGGCTCGGAAGAAAAATACGGCGCCCGCTTTCTCCACGTCTTCGTCTGTCCATTCCAGTTGAGCTTCCGAGAGTTCGGAAATCTTGCTCCCGGTGGGAAGAGCCCGAGGAATAAACACTTCAAACGATACGTCCGTAAGAGTGACAAAGTCCCCAGGGCTGACTGACTTTGGAAGACTCGGGGGCACTTTTATGGCATAGTACCCATAAGACTTGAGGTAGATGGTATCTTCGTCCGATAGAGGATGCTTTTCGTTAATCTTGGGCCACACTCTAGGTGTATTCCTCCCATACTTGGGAACGATGCAGAGCACCTTGGGATTCGAGGGGTCTCGGTAGACATAATCCTTGCATTTTTCCGTGATGGGAACGGTAGCCATCTCCCCCAGAAGGAAAATACATTTCCGGTTCTTGGATTCGGTTTCTTTCATGGGAGCAATGTATTGCGCCGTCAAATTGAGCGCATCGGGGTCACAAAAAACAATGGCTGTTTTCTCCGCATCGTCCTTGGCCTTGGCCTGGAACTTGCGCACGTCATTAGCATTGAGTCCTTTTACCTTGAGAGGGGTCTTGATTTTTTTGTTGAGTCTTAAAGAGTTCATGATGGCAGTCCGAACAAGTGAATTGTGATGGGGTAATGAAGAAATAAATGCGAGAAAGATAAAAAAAACACGAAAAGACAATTTTCCTCTAATCCTTTATTTTTTGAGGAATTTAAGAAAAGCCCCCCAACAAAACACGAGTTTTGACGGGGCAGGGTATTAAACGATGCGTGACCATATTGGGTATGAGGGTGGGCGGGCGAAAAAATGTATAGAATAAAAATTTTTTTGGAGAGGGGTCGAGAAAAAAATTGTTACGGATTTTTGGAAAATGGGGGCACCCCTCCAAAATTCTCTCGACCAATCAGAATGCAGGGATTTGACCAAATGCTAAGCAAAAGTGACCAAATGCAACCATTTTTCACTGAAAAATATGCGACTACTAGTTCCTTGTCGGGAATTTTTTTAGGCCCTAAAAAAGATTTGATCGCAACCCTTTGGGTTATTTTTCCTCGCCTCGGCTCAAAAAATTTGATTTGGGGTATTGTTGGTGGTAACTGTAAGAAAAAAAATAAAACTGGGTTGTAGATGTTGTTTCTACTCTATGCACTCTTTGATAACACTGGACACCGACTTTGGAAATTATGGAAGGTGTATTCAGGCAGACAGCCGATACTCGGGCTACCCAGTACATGGGTACGGTGGCTCGGGACAAGGGTCGTGGAGAACCCGGACCCAAGGATCAACTGAATCGTTACTATGGACGAAGTGAGCACCAGCCTTACATGAACCCTTATCATGGACGTCCCGTCATTGACCAGACGCTGGGTGACCAATTTGGCGCCCAACGTTATGAACTCGATGTAGGACTTCAAGTGAAGAATATCATCATGGCAGATGCCGAGCAGCCCTGGATGACCATTATCATGCCCCTAAACAATACAGATGCACTTACCATCACCGGCACCATCTGGAGGTTCAATCGTCGCCTCCCCAGGCCTACGCCGTACCACGCTCCGTCTCCGTACGTGACGGAAGAGTATGAGCAGTTCTATGGCCAACTTCAGCGCTATGGCGAGTCTATCCGTATGGAATCGGACTTTTACCATACCGAGGAAGGTATGCGCAACTTTGCCCTGAAGCTGACGGGTATTGCTTCGGACATGATTGAAGGTATTCGCTACGACGTTTTGCGTGAGATGATCCGCGCCATTGAAGAGTACAAGAGGTACTACAATTTGCACACGTACACCCAGGACCCCACCAAGGACATTCGGTCTCGTGTGGCTCTCTTTGCGGCTTTGAACAAGGCTCCCACCAAGGAAAATCAACTTGGTGTTACCATTGAGCGTCTGGAACGTGCCCTTCGTGACGTGGTCCCTGGACCCTATGAAGTGATTGTGCCTCCGGAATGGGGTATTTTTTTCCACTCCATCAACCAGACCCCTGCGCCTCAGCCCTACTACTTGATGGGCGACATTATGGTGGAGAATGGTCCCACGCCCAAGGGCCAGATTGGAAAGAACCGATATTGGGAGTATCCAGACATCATTGTGGAAACTGGCGCTCCCCGTCTTCGCCTGCTTGACCGCAAGACCATTGTGGCAGAGTATTACCAGTCCATATTCAAGGAGGGCAACTCGGCTCTGTGTACCAAGCTGACCGGTTTGCTGTCTTCGGACAAGGACATTGGTCGCATGCGAAATCTCTTTGTGTATTCTGCAGACGAGGACAAGTACGTCGAAGTCGATCTGGAGGACATGGTCAAGCACAGCGCCTTGCTCCCCGACACGTACAAAGAGAACGCCAGCTTGGATGACGATCCTATGCGACATGGAGAAAAGTATGTTAAACTAAAGACGGATTACATCAAGGAAGGCGAAAAAGCTTTGGACAAGTTCCACCCGTTGGGAGACCTGCCTGGCGGACCTGGAGGCAAGGCAGCTACCCACATGGGTATCTCTGGCACCATCCGCCGTGCGCCCATGTTTTTGTTCTACGAACCCAAAGACATGGTCACGAGCCGAAAAGTGCCGGATAGATGGTCGCACGTACGACGCGTGAAGTACAGTGGAGAGACGGACGACAATGTTCAATCTTACCGCGACCACATCAATCAAGGCGAGGTGCTATGTGCTCATTTCATCCACACTTCGCTTGGCATGACCGACTTGGGTGCCCGTTACACCAACGCCATTCGCCTGAGGTCTACACTTCGTGATGCTCCATGCACCAACGATTACGTGAAAAATTTCATCTTGGTCAACATCCACAACTCATTGGACGTCACATATGGTGCGGAAGGTAATCCAAACAGCGCAATGTTTAGCGGAAGTAGGCTTAACGACACCGAATATGAGGAAAGATGGGGTGCATCACCCACGACTAATGCGGTACAATTGGCTACCACGCCGGGAGGATATTACATCATTCCTCCTCAAGCGGACACCGGTGTTTCCATTCCTCCTGGATGCGACTGCGCGGTGGGCCTGGCTTCTCTTGCTCATGTGGACCCCGATTCTTCTGGGTACAATTCCAGCATCATCAACGCGGCCATCGACCACTACAATGTGCTAGTCAACATGGTTGAAAAGTGCAAAGATTTACCCGACAGCGAATTGATCAACCCTCTGAATCGTGCACCTTGGGTGCATACCAAAAACGAGGAAGTTTCTAGCCTGGACTATGCTTATTCGACCGCCGTATCTCAACTTTGGTCTCCTCTCTTTGTGGCCGTACCACAAAGCGTTCTTATCGAAGAACAGCCACTGGACATCGGTTTCGGGGATACTCCCAATGCTTCAGGGATTTTTGCTCCAAATGATATTACAACCATTCGAGGGGGTGCTGCACCCGGAGAAGGAGTAGATCTGGGCGGGGGAGAAGGGCTTGGAGACGAATCCTTTGAATATTTGGATGAATTTGCACGAATTCCTCCTGGTTCGGTTTCCCTGCAAGTGACCAGAGAAGCAGAGGAAGGCCCTGCTGCGGGCAATGTCTTTTGGGTACGCACAGGACTCGCTTTTACTCCCGGAATCAAAAATTCTGTCGATGCTAAGCAAACCACCATGGTGGAGTCCGGGCTTCCGCAACAAAGTTTTTCCACACCCTCTGGTACTGTGGAAGTCACAGCCTATCGTGTTGGGCCAAGAAGAGGACTACCAGCTGAAGGGGAGATCGACGAAGACAATTATGGGTACGATCCCGAAGATCTCGTCATGGAAGTGGACGCTACCATTAACCGATCCGTTCTCCGTACCTTGACACCCCCCGTATGGGTTAACGGAAGTGCCAAGACCTTTGAACATTATCCTCAAAATCTCATCCATGGTGTTCCCGCTGGAATGAACCGTGCCGGTGCTTATCCCGAAGCCCCACGTCGTCGTGGGTCGTCTACGCGAAGAACAAGAAGTTCAGGCGAAGGCAGTTCTCGTGGATCCATTCGCCGTGGTCTGCTTCGCAGTACCAGTTCTGGAAGAAGGCGAGGAAGACGTGCCGGCAAGGAGAGGGAAGTCCCCAGCTTGAGCGACCATGCCAGCCAAGATTTGGATTATCTTTCTGCCGGTGCACGCGAGCCTGTGGACTACACGGACGAGGAAAGAGCAGAATTAGGTTATGCTCACGACAGAGGCGATGTGTGGAACGCGACGAACACATGGGTGACAGATGAGAATATCCTCCGTGACGGCCACAAGATGACTAGGCGGTTCAGGGGCAGCAATTTCATTGCCAAAATGCGTGAAATCACCACTCGACAAGGCGATCCCGTCACTTTCTTTACTATTGCCGCGATGAAGTCTCGCCAGGACCGCAAAGAGGATCTGCTGAAGTTGGTCAAAAACCGTCTTCACGTCGCCTTCAACTTTTTGCTGTTCCGTCTGCCTGAGCTCCACATGGAGAGCGCTATCCTGTGCAAGGCTGGTCTGGGTATGACCATTGTGAACAACTCGGACTACAAGAACGGAGAGACGGTGGCTACCAAGACGTACCACGGACATCTTACCGTACACTATGGTGCAATTGTGACCAAGCGCGACTGGCAATTGATGCTGGAAGATATGCGGTGCAATGGGTACATTCAGGGCAAGGGAAGCGGATTCTTGCGCCATCCCAACGATTTGATGGCGGCTTCTCGTTCCCAAGGCAAGAGGAACAGGTCGTTCATCTGCTATGCCCAGCCTATCGCCAAGGTATCCCGCACACTTCCTCCCTTCCTTTCGCTTTCCGGCAAATGGGAGATGCCCGACGTCGTTCCCCGCAACCTCCCGGAATCTGGTCACCTGTACCACGGATGCGACTGGTACGACATGGTCTGGAAATGGCACGACTCGATGGCCCGCGAGAGGCCCAAGTACGAGTATTTCAAGAGCAAGGGATACACTTGGCCGCAAGTGGCTCTTTGTGGCTGGCATGCAGAGTACAACCTTAGCCAAGGCCGGTTCCAAGTTGCCTCGCATGGACACGGACACTTGGCCGGTTCGGATTACCCTGGTGCCGTAGCCGTACTGAACGG
>JGI10211J14876_10000377_pt1 | contig 18997 bp, 21 predicted proteins | sample Etolagsediment_FD_14876 | JGI IMG/M metagenome (IMG submission 14876)
GTTGGCTCCTCAACTGCAGGAGAATCTCCTGCAGGATCATCTTCTGCTGGAGGTTCTTGATTCTGCCCCTCCAACTTCTTCTTTTCTGTTTTTGCCATTTCAATTACCTCTTGGTCATTTATTATAGGCTCAGTGCCTATGTGACAGCCACAATCAGTCTTACAATTTGTAAGACCGCTTAGGATACAGATCTCCTCATCTGTAAGATCTGGTTTTAATTCTTCAAATAATTTAGTTTCCTGTTTGGAATCGAGCCTTATTGATTTGTTTTCATTTGCCATATTCTTTAGAATCTTCAAGCCCTTCTCTCTTTTGGCATTATCATCGAGTTTCCTTGTCATCTTTGCCCCGCAATTGGAGCAAACAACGTCTGTGCAAGGAGTTCCAGTATCATGGCTTTGTTCATGCCCGCACTCTGGACAGACACAAACTCCATCAGGGCCTGCTTCGTATGGCCCATCTCCATTTACACTATATGCTTCGTGTGATAAGGAACGGAATTCTGATTGTAATTTAGTATCATAGATAGGTTCTGGCCTGTTATCATAGTTCTTCAGCATATTGATTGCCTTCTTCCTGTGAATGCTATTCTTCAGGTTCTTACCCATATGTATATTCAGCATTGTGAGTTCATTAATGGCAGGTATAAAACCACAACCCATCTCCTGGCTACAAGCACCCCAACCTGAATTCAAGATTGCAAGGTGATCAAGCCACATATTCTTCTCAACCCACCAGTATTCAAAGTTCCTATCAGCCATACTATCAAAGAATTCTCCACTCTCATCCCCCCATTCTGCTTTGTAGCCAATGGAAACATCACCGTATGCTCCTGTATCTATCTTGGCAATTATTATCTCATGTTGTTTATGGATAGCAACATCTGCAAATATCTGGGTGGTCTCTGAATTATAAGTAAAGTTACCAAACCAGCCTATAACATACTTGGGATCATCCACATCTCCAAACCAACTATCGGGGTGGTTCATTGTAACTGGGAACCTGAAAGGTTCTGAGCAATGGAACAATGCCTCGATCTCTTTCCTTGGCTTGTATGCCATGTTCATTACAGAGTTCTTGGTGATTGGGATTTGCCGATAAACAATATAGTCTCCTTCCTCCTCCCTTTTGATATCCTGAAGATTTATCTTGACCTGGTTTGTGTAAGGCATCCTTGTCTCGTTTATGATGTTCCAATATTCGTTGAACCAACTCTCTGCTGTCTCCATATTCCAGCCACTGGATTTCAGGAATAGGTAACTCTGGATGTATGAATTGCCAGTCTCTTCGTTCTCACAATAGTTGGCCTTAATACCCATCTGTTCATCTATAAAGATGGTTCTGCAGTCAACGCCAACATCTCTATGGTTTGAACCATAAAATTCGGTGGTCTCTTCCCAAGCCATATTATTCACCTGTAGTGTCAAATGGTGCTTTTGTGGAGGAAGTCTCATCATCTTCTTCTGGGTCTCCTTCCTCTTCCTTTGCTTTTACTGTCTTTGCCTCAGTTATCTTTTGCATCAGTTCAAGTTCTTTATCGATCTGTTCATCTGTGAGGTCTGGTTTCCCCAACTCCTCCCTAATATCATCGTGGGTTAGGGCTCCAATTCCCTTGTCAGTGAAACTGTAAAGAACGTGAGTTCTGGCAGTCATAAGTTTCTCTTGTGCAAGGTCCTTTGCACTTAGTTCAAAGATCGGATTCCAAATAAGTTCGTATTTGGGTAACTTCCTCTTCCAGCCCAATGCCTCGAATATTCCAGCATCATAGCATATCTCGTGGAACTTCCTGATAAGTGGTGTGTAACTCGTATTCTGGATACCGGACATCTCACTATACCAGTTCTCGGTATTGCTCTGGTTTGTCTGGGATGATCCTTTGGTATCCATTATAAGGTTCCTTGGTGTGCCCAACCCTGCAAGCAATGGATTGATGATAGCATCATAAAATTCAGTTGGTGGGAGAACTGCTCCCTCCCCCTTGTGCATTTTAATCTGCCAATGACCACCCTCGTCCCTATGAACAAAGACCTTCATTCCCTGAATACCATGATCTCCAAATGCACTCTTGGCATCTGTATATGCCTTGGTGTCATTAGGTGTTACGATTTCAACCAAGGGTATTGCATATCTCCAGTAAGTCTGAAGTAATGCCCAGTCAAACCTTTTCTTTGAAATCAATTTATCAAAATTAGGATCTATTATACTCTCTCCCCTAAGTTCATTACCTCTTGGCCTAACAACCACTCTGAGTATCCTGCTTGCGTGAACCTTGTCTTTACCAAACTTGCCCGTTGAGTTGCTTACCTCATACTGTGCTGGTTCCCTTACATTTATTGAGCGAGTGTCACTCATCCATTTCTTGACCCTGATATTATCATCGTCAATTATGCTCAACTTGACCTCTGTAGCACCCTCTGGGTATTGGGTAATCCCACTCTTGGAATCAAAGAACATTCCTATCCAGCCAGTCCCAAGCGTGAGACTGTCATCTGTTGCCTGTTGTAAAAAATATTGGAACTGTGCCCTTCTCATAAGGTCCCTCTCAATACGGATGAACTTCTTATCGATTGATTTGGGGTCCTCTATCTTGAGTTCATACCATTTACTGGTAAGTGCAAATTTCTGTTTTGTGATTGCTTTGGCAGTTAATTCATCCCTGGTCCTGAAATACCGCCTCATATAGTTAGTAATATATGATGAAAATAATCCCGATGTGGTTGTGAAGTTCGTCTCACTGGTTCCATCAAAGGTGCCCTTACCACGTTGTTTGACAGATCCCAAGTTCTTGACAAAACTCCTTACATTGTCCAAAAATGATGCACGTTCATCATCAGGTCCAAACCTTCCCTTTCTACCATTCTTCCCTATAACCTTGTGTGATCCATTATCATTCAGATGCTTATTAGCATAATCAATTATATTAGTGTAGACGGATTTAGGGAGGGGTTGTTTTCCAAAGTTCTTGGATACTGGCTTCAACTTTTTAGCTTTAGAATTAGGGGAAGAACTGGGCATTAAACATTATTTTAGATATTTCTATAAATATATATTCATAAAACATATGTTTTTATTTTTCTATCTTTTCCAGGACTATTCTTCCATTCTTTAGTGGTATTACTTTGAACTCATCACCGTGATTATAATCAATCGCTTTGTCCCTTACCATCTGCATTGGAAGCCTGAAAACATAACCATGTCCTTCTATGTATCTATATGAAGCATTGTAATGGGAACCCATACTATTCATCCTCCTCATCATTAGGATGTTGGCACTCCATTTTATCCTTCTGCTCTTCTATGTAGGCATTTATTTTCAATAGCATATCACCTATAACTAAAAGAATAAACAGAAAGATTACTATAGCAACTACCACAACTGCAACCCAAATCAGAGGATTCATAATATCACCTTAGAATATTTGGATATCGTCTTTCTCCCATATAGAATGTTTCAAATGTGTAGCAAAGGCCTTTGGTTCTACATATATCTTAAATCCAAGTTCACGAGCAACTGAACAGAAAAAGTAATCTTCGCTTAATCCACCATGTGGTGTATTAGGTGGTGAATGCCTAGTATCTATGAACCATCTCTTCTTCTCGTTATAGAACTTCTCTATAACCCTTCTCTGGATCATAAGCATTCCACCAGGGACCTTAACAGCAGGTATGGGATTTGCATCAGAGAATGAATGTGGATATATCTCTGAACCATCACCAGGATCTATTGTGAAGTGTGGATGTGCAACCTTCTTATTAGCATCCCATTTGTGATACCAACCACTCAGGATATCAATATCATACCTAACCATAGATGCTAACATTGCTTCTATTGACCTTGGATCAAGTCTGAGATCGTTATCTATCATAAACAATATAGGGGCCTTTGACTGTAGGAAAGCAGAGCATATCATATTCCTGGCAACCTCGATGCTATAGTTCCTCTGTGGCATCCAAACCTCAAAGTAGAACCTTGGCCTATCCATTGTTATGGCTGACATCAAACCTGTTGCAAAATAATCCTTAGGGTGTTCTCCTGGGATGCCGATAAAGAGATCTGTTGAGTATTGATGGTGATGTGGTTGTAATGGATAATCTCTGAATAATTTGTTTGGTAGAGCATTGTTACACTGCATATCGTCTGTCCTGTGCTTCCATAGATGGTTGTTGATAGTGTGTTTATAGAACCGTTCTCCAAGTGCTTGCCTCTTCTTATTATCTTTGAGAAGGTCCAAAGTCTTACTAACAAACTCATCTGCACCTGAGGCCCAGTGAACATACTTCTGATCATCACCATAGGCATCAACATAATCATCACACTTGTATGATACTGATGGAAGACCACAAGCACCCATCTGATAAAGCCTGTTTGTTCCAAGGCCCCATTTCTCCATACCGCCAACTACAAAGTTAAGTCCTACCTTTGCTGCTGAGTATACTTTCTTGGCCCAGGTCCAGGGTAACATTCCTTTCACCACATCAGGTCCAAAGAACTGTTCCCAACCATTACCATAGATGTGGACCGTCTTACCAGCATCTATAAGAGGTTGGATATAATCCATAACAGGATCCTTCATTCTATGCTGATGATTGTTTCCAATAAAGACAACATCACAACCGAACCTTTCTTTCTCAAGTTTGTCCAGTTTCACAGGGCGGTATAGATAGGGGTCTGCAGCCATCTGAAGGTGGTCTATCCCCACTGCTTTGGCAAAACCACTGGCTGGAGTGAATACACCATCATACATATTAAAGATACCAAGTGGGAGTTTCTTATCATCCATAGGGTTCTCAAAATCAATGTCGTGTATTTCGTGGAAGAATAGATGGTTCTCAATTGCATCAGGACAAGTATGATAACTTGAATGGAAATTGATGTTCCTGAATACGCCTTCTGGGACTGCCACTGGATGTTTGATTATCTTTGTAACCGGTATCTCGTTCAACTTGACTCTCATACCCTCTTCTTCTAATGCTCTCTTGATGCCAAGGGCATCCAGGTATTCTCCAAAGTAATTCGGATCTACTGTAAGACTATAATCATATCTTGGTGCTTTCAATGTATCACCCGTTATGTATCATTCTTTTACTGTTCTTTCTGTTCTTCATGAAATGGTTCTTATGCTTAGAACAAAGATTGCCTATCATTTCTTCTGGAACATCGTCAATATCCTTCCCCGCACATACTACACACTTAACATCTCTAATTATTCTTGGTGGCATTTAATTCCTCCTTGAATTCTGGAAAAACACTTAAATATTTTTCCTTATATGTTTCTCCTTCCTGTATCAAGAAATCCAACAGCATTTCCTTCACCATATATCTTGCACTCTCCAATATGTGGTCTGAGGCATCCAATGGAACATTTTTTAAAATCTTTAAGGTATCCTCTAATGAATCATCTGAAACCTCATAGAAGATTGTTCGTTGTTCCTCCATACCATACATAAAAACTTCATCGAATAATATGAAGCAATCCAATACGCCTGAGTCTTCAAGATCTGCTCTCAGCCTCACATCTTCAGGGAGTGCATTTCTAAGAGCATCTTCTGGTTTTTTCTTACATTGACCACCAGAACGTTTCTTGTAGCACAGATTACCCAATCCCAATTCTTTATTTTCACACAACCCATTATTAAAGAATCTACAATTTGGAATAACCAACTTTTCAGCCATACTGTCTTCCATTGCTTCTGGTGGAATAAATTTTATATCTCCTTTCCTATAAAGAAATGACCCGATATTGTATTTCGTTTTCAGGTCATCAAATGCTTCTTTTGCGTCATCCCATAATTTTTTATTATCAGCAATCTCCACTGCATACACCTTCTCTGGTTCCAGGGCCTTTATCGATTCAACTTCTATCTTTTTTGTCATTGTTCTCACCTAACCTATGAATATTTCTCCACCGTATTGCACGTTCTGTCTATAGTTCCATAGAAAGTAGGAACTCAGTGCATCTAATAAATGATCGTGACTCTTTGAATCTGCAGACCAGTTCTTGTATTCATCACAGAAAGTTTCCCAGACATATACTATCTCTCCATCATCATTTACCTGTGTCTGTTCCCTTAGATTGTTATGGAAATATAATCTGTATTCTCCGTTCTCAAGTGCCTGGTCTGGTCTGAACTTGAATAGTAATTCTAACTCACCTATCCTGAATGATTTATCTCTACTTGCAATAATATCTTCTACAGGGACACCAATAGATCTAAGGTTATCTCCTGCAGTCCTTGCATTGTTAATCTCAATCTGGATCATTCTGGCATTATAACGTGGGCCAAGGTTCCTGAAATAGTCCCTATACTTCTCTGAGAAACCACTGGATATCCTTGGATGTGCAAGGAAACAAAGTATAAGACCGTGAGGGTCTGTTGGATGAGGGCCTATACCGATTATACCGTTGTAATCAAACTTCTCCTCAGACTTATATGCAGGGTCTATGAAAACGTCCGTGTGAGTTGGGTATACATCTACCCATTTACAAGCGTTCCTTTTGTGTAGCCACTTAGAAGGCGTTATACCATCTGCTCTGTATTCAATCACCTTTGGTGGTGCTATCCAGTCAAAGTTAAATGGATTGTCTCCCCTACCACTTGGCCTTGCAAGATACTGAGCATTCCAGATATATGATTTTATATGGTCCTTCCACCATTGGATAGTTCCTCTGGCATACCGATCTCCATTAATCTCATCAGGGAACCTCTCAGGACAGGTAGACCCTCCTATCTTAATTCCTGGTATGTGTGCTTGGTTCTTTGGCCCCTTACCTTGGATAGCAGGGATTATAAGTGTCCCTGGCTTGAACCGTTCATCGTTCATTAGTTTATCAAGACCGTCTGTCTCACAGAACCTGTGCGTTACAATAATAAGTTTGAAATGAGGATTCTTGAATGGAGGTTCTATCCTACTATTAAGGGTTTCATTCAATGTATCAAGGAAATGTTTGATACCAGTAGGGCTGTATGCAGTCTCCTTATCTATTGGATCATCTAAAACAATGTAGTTGGGCCTATAACCTTCTGCTTGACCAAGAAGACCAAGACTCAATAGTGATGGAGTATGCTGTGCAGGATTGTATCCAACAACTTTCAGTTTTGTATCTGTCCAGGTAAGGTTCTTATCATAGAACGTTCCACCAAAATCACGGTGCATATCTTCATTCTCTCTTAACTGATGCTTGGCAGATTGCATAAAAGCACTTGCAAGACCTGCTGATTTGGATACCATTAATCCCTTGACTGTTCTATCCTGGCACAATTTGAATAGTGGGAAGGGGATAGATACACCGTATGTCTTCCCCCAACCAGGAGGGACAATGATAAGTATGTAATCATGTTCCATTATAAAATCATCTATTAATTTATACCAGTAATAATTCTCTACAATGTTTGCAAGGTAACGTTTCCTAAAATAACCAAGGCCACCCTGGACAAGTTTATCCTTGGAAGAGAGTAACCTTTCCCTCTCCTTTTTCCTGCGGAGTTCTAATTGGATCATTCTGTCCCAGGTAGGATCATTCATCATCATCAGAATCCCCATATTCCACATCAACTATCGTATCCGAATGTTTCAGCATATCGTGCATCTCTTGTTCCCTGAGTTTCATATCAAGGTAATCATCAAGAAGATGGCCCCCGGGACAACTTGGGCACCAATGATCCCTCACCCAAAGAATTATCTCATCCCTTCTTTCTGGTGGGAGATCGCTTATCTTTATCTTCATAAACTCTGCATGAAGTTGCATCAGATCCTTGATTGACTTAACCTCAGAATCTATAATACGATTCATATCCATTATAGTCCCACGTAATTCTTTATGGAACGCTAATTGATTCATAGGACTGTCTCTTCCTGTTAGGATTTTCTTGATTGTCATCAGGGTTCTCCAGTTGGCTTCGTTCTTATCCTTGTCAACAAAGATACAATCAGTCTGAAGTTTAAGATACTCTGTTATCTCATCAATATCGTCCTGTCTCTTCTTTAACTTTGCAACTGATTCCTCAAGCTCTTTTATCCAAGAAGATCTTTTCTCTGTCTGGTAATCAAGGTCCTTGAGCATCATACCAACATCTTCAATTGAATTGGTCAACTCAGATTTTAGATTCTTCATCTTGTTACGCCAATCGGTTAATGCTGCTGATACTTGCTGTTGTTTCTTACCCAAACGATCTGCAGTCCTCTTGGGTGCTCCCTTCTCACCATTCTTAGTCCTTTCCTCAAGGTAGGTCTCAACAATCTCTTTCTGGACAACTGGCAATCTGTTCAATGAAAGGTGCTCATCCATAGTCCTATCGCCACTCACAGTCATTTGGATTCCTCCTTATCCTTTGCCTGATTGCAAAAATCAATGCAAACAGGGGATCTATAAACTCCTTCAGGGACATATGCACTGATATTGAATATAGCACAACGTGGATGTGGGTCCTTATAAAAGTATCTACAGGTTGCACTACAGTATTTTCCAAGATGGGTTATCTTGGCCCTGATCATAATATTTCGTTCCTCAAATTGATTGCCTTCGGATTCTTGAATGGTGCCACCTTCCTGGCTATTAACTCAACATTTGTATCTCTTCTAAAGTCTCTGCATTTCTTTACAGCAAACTTGAATCTTTTACGATCATTGCATGTATGCCTCCATTTACATCTGAGACAGAGTGAAACATACTGCTTGGGACCCACCATTGGTATGTCATAGTTATCTGCTTCAATATCCTTTGCTCTTGGTAATCTCCCCATGCTTATCCTCCTTTAGTTTCTTGAACTCATCATTGAGTCTTTCTGCAACATTAAAGAATTCGTTGTTTGGGAATGTCTGATTCATTAGAAGAATATCGCGTGGAAGGCAATGGCCTCCAATACCTTCCCTGACCTCTGGCATATCAAGGTTCCATTTGGAGTTTACAAGCCTTCTAAGTTCAGGATAGTTTTCTTCCCCAACAAGCATTGCAAGTTCCTGGGCTGCTGCTATCTGGATATACCTCCAACTATTGTCGAGTATATGTGATAACTCTACTGCCAAGATATTATCTGATACAACTATGTTCTCATAAATCATGTATCTAAGATAGAATTCTCTTCCTCTCTTCCAGTCACCACCCATAACTCTTTTCTGGTTCATTACACCATGTTGATCATCATTGGGGTAGATCCTTTCTTGGAAGATTACCATATCAACGTCATCACCGATAATGGATCTTGCTAATGCATATGTTCCAGGGACTGTTGTTGATTCAATGCTTATTAAAGGCTTTCTATTTTCATAACGATCAATTAATGGTTTTAATTCTTTTAGGACATCAAGAATTTGTTCGGGACTCCAAACACAAATAAGGAAAACATCCGGATAGACATTCTCAGTAAAATCGCAAGAATCTACATATTCGATATAATTCCTAACAGAGATATAATCTGCACCTTGATCTGGATTCATATCCACTGTTAAAAGTAAATCCGTTGTGTTTTCTCTAATTACTTTCGCTGTTTGTTTGCCAACCACACCATAGCCAACTAACATGATGTGTAATTTTTCCATAATTGCATTTCCCATTCTGTTCACCTTCTAATTCTCAAATAACTTTTTTCTGTTTTTATTTTCCCTTGAAGATTGATAATTATATCGGACATGACCGTACCTGTATCTCCAAGATCATAATCCTTAAACTCCTGTGCTCTGTTGTTTATGTCAGTGACTAAAAGTCTATCGCCATCATTCTTGACTGATAAGCCCCTTCTGGTAAATACATGGAACCTTCCAGAACCTGGCTTCTTCTCCATTGCAATGGTCCCAAATTCACTGCACCCCCAACGGTTATATACCTTTGTCCTGAAGGCTGTCTCTATGTTCTCTCTCCATTCCGGTAGTAAATGACCGGCTGATGATATACAAGCTGGTATACGAATATCATTTAACTTGTTCTTGATAATGTATTCTGCAAGTATGTTGAGTGCTTCTGAATAACCTACAATAAGGTATGGCTTGAACTTCTTCAGTTGTTGGTAATGCTTATCACACACCTTATCATCAAGATCGAAATAACTTAGGAATAAACAGTTCTCCGTCTTTCTCCTGATTGATAGCTGTAGTCTCCTGAACCAGTTATCTTTATGCTCCCTTATCTGAGGATACCATAGATGTGCCCATTTATCCCCAGGTTCCCAACCAGTATACTCCATAGTGAACCATTCTGATGCAAACCTGAGTTCCATCTGTTCCTTGGATATTTTTGTATACTTTGGATTGCCTGAAGAGGATCCTGATGTGCATAGGTCCTTTGTCGCTCCACTGAATCTCTTAATCTTGATTTGATGCCCTGTTTTCAAGAGGCGATAATACTTCTTGACCTCATCCAATTCAACAAACCAGTAGCAATGCTTCCTAATGAATTCTTTTAGAGACATGTTGGTTCACCACACAATCTGATAACTTCAAACCCTTCTGCATATTTCTCTCCAATCTCTGCCCCTCTTGTTTTTGCCAATGAGAAAATCACATCTTTTGTATTATAATACATATTCATCTGTGTCTTATATAGATGCAACAACTTTACTTTATCTTCAATCTCATTCTTTAGGAAAGAGACATAATATTGTGGAATAAAACCAGGACAGGATCTGATAACTTCAAACCCAAGCAATCCTTTATTCCTGAAAACTCTTCTGGCTTCAGCATGTAATGTTTGGTGATCTTGATGTATGTCAAAACTTGAATGAGTAATAATAAGGTCGGGATCGAAAATTGACTTTAGACACTCCATCTTCTCCCTGATATCAAACTTATAATCGGGGAACATCCTGTTGGGGAACTCATATATATTTACTGAAAAATCAAGGGCATCAGAAACGTTTTCAAACTCATCCATCAATCCAGCATTCCTTTCCAAATCATCACACTTACTGAAACATGAATAGACAACCTCATGGTTTCCAGTATTACTGAGCCTCTTTAAAAGGGCACCACAACCATGCTCAACATCGTCTGGGTGTGCCCCCATAAATAATATCTTCATTAAGATATCCTCCTTCCATTCTTTAGTATAGTTCCTCTTGCACCACCAATAACGGTATTGTCGGGTAGGTCCTTTGAAACATAAGCATTGGCACCTATTAAACAACCCTCCCCTATCTTGATATTATCCCTTATAGATGCATTCTCTCCAATATCTGTATAATCCCCAATGATTGCACCACCACCTATAACCGATCCAGCAACTATAGCACAATGGTTGCCTATCCTTGCATGGTGCCCAATATGAACATTATTGTCTATCTTTGTCCCATCACCAATCCAAGTATTATCCATAACTCCTCTGTCAATGCTGGTATTGGCACCTATGCTAACATCCTTACCAATATAAACACCACCATGATGTGGGATATCTTCAAGCTCATTCTTTTCATTTCTGACAAATGCAAACCCCGGCTTTCCAATTACCGCAGAAGGATGTATCTTTGAACCTGGGGATATTACAATGTCTGGCTCCCGTATATGGAATAATTCTCTTACAACCCTAAAGAATTCAAGCCTTGGATTATTTACAAGAATGCCTGTGATTGTCTTATTATTGATCTTGAATAATTCATTCAGAAATATTATCCTTGCATCTGTATCAGGAATAGATGAACCGTTCTTCCAGAAAGTTATATCTGTTGCCTTTGCCCTTTTAATTGGTGCAAATCCTTCAAAGAATCGTTGGGGGTCTCCAGATATAATATATTCTGAACCATATTTATCAAGAACTGTTTTTATAATGTCAATATTCATAGTAAACCCTCAATGTTAAACACTTCGAGTTGTTTTATTAATTTATTATCTTCAACTCTTTGGAAATGTCTCGATGGATCATGCCCTAATGAATTTTTATCAGAGCCCCATTCTTGTCCATGATCTGATGTTATGATTACTCTTGTTGGACCTATATCTTTCTTTATATCGAATAACTGTTCAAATACAGAATCCAGATATTCTATACCACGAATCTGATTGATCTCATTATTATCCTTTCCCATAAATGGTATGTGGGTCTCCAATAATATAAAAAATGCAAAGAATTCCCTCTTAATTAATTTTGTAGTCTTGCAAAACCTTCTCATTAATTCTTCTGCAGTAGGAACATCATCAGTGAAATTAATAAGTTCAATGTCAAAGTAGGGGTTGTGGGATACCAACCTGGTCCCATTATATAAATAGTTCTCATTTGAACTCACATTAGGATTGTTACTTACCAGGATTGTTATATATTCATGCTCCTTGGAAAATGCCCACGGTAGAATGGTGTGCCTTGCTGGATCTGTGTATTCAAGATATGGCCAATAATGTGGCTCTGGCTGTGGTAATACACCCCTAAACATTGCATGAACACTTGGCATAGTGTATGTTGCAACCGAGTATGCCTTCCTGGTCTTTCCTATCTTATCAAAGTTTGGCGTATGCGCTTTCATAATCTGGTCATAACCAGGACTGTCCAATACAAACAGTATCTCATTCATATTCGAACCTCCATAATAACAAGGTCTCCATTTGAATCTGGGTCGTTCTTAAACATGCTTGTCATCCCTTTTATAATAATTAAAATATCTCCATAATTCAATCGAACCATCAAATAATATACTTGTAACATCTTTTGCTGGTGTTGGATCATTGTGGAGTTCCTCTACTGATTGTAGAACGCCTTCCTTTGTATAATAGAGTGCATAAGTTGGATCGAATGCAACCCATTTACCATCAATAAATATCTCCGTTATTTGATGACCGTTTATATTATCATCGTGTCGTAATCCAATAAGCCTACCATCCAAACCCAACACATAAGAAATTGCAATAAATAACCTACTATATATATTACAACCATATCTCTTATTATCAATTATATCCATTGCATCATCTGAATTGTGACTCACATTCACCACACAAGGCAATGAGGTTCTTATCCAAACCATGATATCACAAAGACCTTCCAAATCGGAACTAAAACCATTATCTGAAACTATCTTTGATAATCTATTATAACTCTCCATTGATAATATGAAATGGTTTTTAAGTTCTTGAAGTGATGGTTCTGTCTGCTTTGAAAACTCTTCCTCATTCATTAAATATCCTCCAAACACATATCAAGATATTTGAAATATAGTTTAACAAATTGCATACCTGCATTCTTATAATCAAAATTCTTTACCGCAAACTCTCTTGCATTCTGTCCCAGGGTCCTTCGTTTATCATGGTTATTCAATAGATATCTTATTTTCTTAGCCATCTTCTTAGTATCCCTGAATGGTGTCAAGTACCCATTCTTGCCATCAATGATTACCTCTGAAAGACCATGCGGTGTCTTGAACTCTTCATACCCTATTGCCGGTAGCCCTGTTGCCATCCCCTCTATCACACCCAGGGGTTGATTCTCACAATATGTGGTTGTAACTAACACAGAAGCCATCCTATACATGTCACGCATATCATCCATACCCAAGCCCATAACGGGAATTATATTTGGTTCAGTGATGTCTATATCTGTCTCTGTGCAAGCAATGAATGTAGTTGTTGGCAATAACCTTGCAAGTTTGTTAAGATCTTCTGGTCCCTTCAGAGGTGCTACGGAACCTGTCCAGAGAACGGTGTTCTTGGGCCTATCATCCATATCAACAAATTTGTAGTTCTCATAACAATCTATCGTGTTATTAAACCTGAATGTTTTACCCTTGTATTTACAGAGGTGTTTATAGGTAAACTCTTGGAATTTTGATTGGGCAACCCAGAACATTGCATCATGTGTGGCCATAAAAAGTTCATCATTATGCCGTATAGTTTCCCACTTTTCAGTAGTAGGTATATGGCTGCAGAAGACTAACTCTTCAAGACCGCAGTTTGTTACAATGTTACTCCCACATATCGGCCTTATACCATTTCGATTTAGTTCATTCAAACTATCCTGGTATGCAAATACGTGGAATACATTATATTCATCCTTCCAATCCCTTGAAAAGAACTCATCTATTGACATGATGTTATGGGGATGTTTTTCGTTCTTGTAATATACCTCTTTGGGGTCCACAGTTATTATAGTTACATCCAAACCAAGTGTTGTTAGGCAATCGACAACGTTCCAATGATTGTTTGCAGACCCACCAAATGGTTTCCTCCCATAAGAATAACTGAATATAGCAATATGGAGATCGCTAAGATTCCCCTCCCTCAATTTACTGTATTTCTTCTTTGCAAGTTTTTGGTGGTGCTTGAACTGTTTCTTCCATAGGTCTGTTTCAATTGACTGCTCCCCCATTCTCACCTTATGGCCTACTATCACGGTCCCACTCATTACCGGAACATACTTCCAGCCATACTTGGCACCTATCCTTAGCCATTGGTCCCAATCTTCACCATACGGATCTTTTGGATTGAACTTTACAAAACCATTATTCTTATGTAATAGTGAATTACCACCAACATAATTCCCTTTGACCAACCTGTTAAAATCTGGTGTTCCTTTAAACTTGCTGGTTACAGTATTATTGTTCCTTGTATCCAGGATCTTATAATTACTGAATACTGCATATGTCTCAGGATGTTGTGCAAGGTATAATGAAAGTAATGTGTAACCACCCTCCTCATGAAGATCGTCATCCCCAAGGTATCCTGCATAATCTCCAGTTGATAGCTTCAGCCCCCTATTCAATTGTTCTCCTGGGGTGTTCCCATTATATTTCTTTGATTCAAAGATTAGGTTATGCCCTTCCTTCTTGATCTTCTTACATATCTTTCCAGTATCCTTTGAATTATTCTTGTCTATCACCAGCAACTCAAGATTGGGGTATTCTTCTACGAATATAGATCTGATTGCATTCTCAATGCACCAACCACGATTCCAAGTAGGCATTACGATAGATATCTTAGGAATGGAAAGGCCATTAAACTCAAATATGGTCCTGATGGCTTCCATCCTTGGAAGAGTTGTGAATAATGCAGAATAATACTTCTTGAACTTCTGGAAGTTGGGTAATACTTTATCAAGATCATCGAACCAAGATGGTAATCCTTCTTTTTTTTCGACCTTTATTTCAACGGGTCTACTGACCCCCAAAAGAGAATCATAATGTAAATATATATCTTCTATCCTGTTCTTCATATGGAACTCTTTCCCTTTATCCTTTAGCCTTTGAGAGATATTCTTTTTATCAGTTGATCTGGAGAACTCCCTTATCTTTCTTGTGAAGTTTGCCTGGTTATCATGCTTTGATATGAATGAACCAATCTTGAAATTTTCATTGTTGAGCATACCAACCTCAGAACAGATTGGGTAGCATCCACAAGATATGGCTTCCAAGAATGCCAATGGTAAACCCTCTGCAGTACTGGTCAATAAAAACATCTCTGATCGGCTGTATAACTCTGCAAGTTTCTTCCTATCAGATAACTGACTGTATAACTCAATGTTATTAGGCAAATCCTGCAGATATGGTGGATTATAATAGTCTCCCGAAATAACAATAATGAATCTGAACTCTGGTAATCTAACTGCAAGGTTAAGAACCATCTCAGGCCTTTTCTCTGGACTGTTACGACCAACCCAGATAATAGTATTCTTTTCTTTCTTGTGGTTTGTTGGTTTGATATCTATCCAGTTATTATAGACATGGCAATTATTACCAAATAATTCAACATTGTCTATGTTGTCAGTGAGAATGTTATAATTGGACCTCCCATTAAGTAAATCCATAACTTTCCTTATCCTTGCTTTAATAACACTCTCCCAGTATTCCCTTGTCCTTGCTTTTGGAGTGGGTATCTCATCCTCAACATTCACAAGATCATAATAAGTAGGTCTACGGAAATCACCGCCAAGATGCATCATAAATGGGACCTGTTCTGGGACACAGAACAGGTATTGTAAGCCATTAAAGAGATGGACAATATCTATGGCATTACTCTTTATGTAAACGTTTATCTCATCCAACTTCTCAACACTTGGTGGGACTGCAATGTAAAGCTCCTTCTTAATCTGAGAATCAAAGTTCATCAATGATTTGAAATGATCGCAATTATCCTTGATCTCACTGTTGTATACCCAGTTTATGTCTGTTACAATTACATGAGTCTCATACTTCTTCCTATCAATGTTCTTAAGAAGTGTCAAAAGTTGTGTTTCTACCCCGCCAATTGCAGACCGTTCAATCAGGTATAATACTTTCTTCTTCTCTTTCTTGGGCATATAACAACAAAAAGGGGTTCTTTCTATAAATACTAATTGTTGTTTGTCATATTTAGTACGAGTTCAGGGGGGTGTATTTGAAACACCGATCTCTGACTTATGAGGCCAGCGGAATATCCAGGCTATCCCACCCCTGATTAAGAAAAGGTTTGGCCCAGAACCACTATAGGGTGAATCCTGGGCCAAGAGGGAGGAGAGAATTCGGTCGATACGCGTTAGTATGCAAATCTCTTCCCACAGCAAGGTATTCTTACGAAATACTTTGGGGTAAAACGATTATTGCATTACTACCTTAAATATTCTTTGTAAAATGCAGGGGCACAATTGGATCATAGCAGACTGACATTCAGAATGCCCTACGAAGCTCACCAAGGCCCCAAAGGTTTGTATTGTGAAGAAAAAGGAAGGCATAACAGTGTGACTTAAAATAGAGGGAATGAGGATGATAACGGATCAAAAAAGTCTTAATGCCTTCCTTATACCTAAAATGTTGTTTCTACTATTTATACTTTCAAGAATCTGATTTTTGAATCTTTATATAGTTAAATAAATATTATCATTATGGTGAGAACATGAGTAAACTTGACATTAAGGTTGAAAGATACCACGATCAGATAATTGATATTTTTAAAAGCACAAGAAGGGAACTTAGTGCCAAAGCTGTTTCTGAATTAATTAAATGTAAACACGGAATTACCAGATCTGAAATGGCAAAGATACTTGGAAGGATACCTGAACTGGAAATGAAAGATAGGTATCGGGTTGGGAAAAGTGAAGAAGCTGTTATTACTACCTGGGGGCTAAAGAATGTCTGAGAAACCCATACTATTCTCTACTGAGATGGTTAGAAAGATACTATCTGGAGAAAAAACTATGACACGCAGGGTGGTAAAACCACAACCAAGAATTGAGAACAGAAGTAATGATATATATCTACGTTTTGGAGATAAGAATGATTGTGGTAATAGTTATGATGGGACTGGTTGGATTCATCCAGATATAATAGAAATGCTTTGCCCATATGGTGGTGTTGGAGATGAACTATATGTTCGTGAGACTTTTTGTGAACCAAGAAAATTTGATGATGTTGTGGAAATAATGTATAGGGCAGATGTTCCTGATGATTATGCAAAGAAATTCAAATGGATGCCAAGCATATTTTTACCAAAGGCTTTTAGCCGAATCAAACTAAGAATAAAAGACATCAGAGTAGAGAGGTTACAGGACATATCAGATGAAGACATCAAAGCAGAGGGGGTGGAACCAAAGATTAATCTGATATCTGTTGCAATAACAAATCAAGGACTTGGACCACATTACACTGAAGATTACAAGACCCCTTGGATAGAACTGTGGAACAGCATAAACGATAAAAGAGGGGTTGGTTGGGACAAGAATCCTTGGGTCTGGGTTGTGGAATGGGATCCTAAGATTGAGGTGATCTGATGCCGAACAATAAACTAATGCCTGACTGTGAACAACAGTATGTTATCCAGCCTACGATTATTCTATGCAAGAGATTTGCAAAAGATCTCGATAAGAACAGGATACATTTTCAATCATCTGAGGTGTGTCCTCTTCTTTTGGTTGAGAATAAATGCCCACTTGGAAAGAAACTCCGAACTACAGAAGAATTAAATAGTGATCGGTAGCAAGTGTATTGCACTCTAAACGTACCAGGTGGCCGAGACAAGGCACATCTTCAACCAATCACTTACATCTATACATATAAGTAGAAATATTAATATTTTTTGTTAAATTGTTAGTCCAAGATGCTCTTTTGAACCCCTTTTAGCATAAAGTCCTGTTCCTAACCTAACATAATCATACTGTAGAAGGATCTTTCCCAACTGTCCTGGGGTGCAATCACAACGTTTCTCCCTTGAGGAGATCCTCTCTGCTGATGCCTTGGTATCAACCAGATCTTTCCCTTCTATCTCTTCAAGAATGAACCTTCTAAGTCTTGCTTTGAATCTACCACAACTCATAGTAACCCTCTCAATATTTGTCCTTGTCTAAGTAGTATCCTATTATAAGGGCCACTACCCATCACAGCAGTGATATACATCGTATACCGTTGCTGGGCTGACTTCATAGTAATCAGTCATTATGGTCACCATTATTAATTTTAGCCGGTGGTATTAGATTTTTCAATAACAACCCTTCTTATCTTCTTACCTTTCCTTAGATATATAGGGATATTATATTTTCTTATTTTGAAAAACAGGAGGAAGGTCCAAGTTTTATCTGGAATTTCGATTTCTTCATATCCATACTTTTTATAATTATCTCTAATAGCATCGTAACAAAGATCTACTTCTTCGTATTCAAAACAATATAATGTATCGTTCTTTTCAACAAATATTTCATTAATACAATCCTCAATAAAATGTTTTTTATAATTCTTTCTTGCTTTTGATTTATATCTGCTTTTTAATCCCATTTCAATCACCTTTCTTTGACTCCTGGTCCTTATGGATAACATCCTGCGGATATGCGGTGTCCGATTTATCGGATTTGGATGAGCCAACAGGCGAATCGCATATCCGCTTGTTATGTTCCCCGTCAGGGTCGGCTTTAGCCGAAGTAATCGGAGATGCGTTACTCAAATCAACAAAAACACCATCAAGATTGCAGTTTTTTAAATAGTTTATACAACAACCATAACTAACTAACACCACGCCCCGCATCAAATTTACTACATTATATTTATCATCCAAAAACTTTGGTCTCGATTTTAGAAATAATATTGCGTTTGCTCTTTTGAACACATATTCTTGAAACCATATTGT
>JGI10211J14876_10000380_pt1 | contig 18975 bp, 26 predicted proteins | sample Etolagsediment_FD_14876 | JGI IMG/M metagenome (IMG submission 14876)
TGATGAGACCCCTGTGGTGAGTGGTGTGGTGGTAGAATCCACCCCTGATCCCGCTCCCGCTCCCGCCCCGACTCCTGAACCTGCTCCCGTAGCAGCCAAAGAAGAGCCGGAAGAGCAAATGGCGGACACTGATTTCATGCAAGAGTTGCATGAACTGTAATGAGTAATTTTAATATGGTTGGGTTGGGGGCTGTGGGTTCCATTGATCGGGTCGATGGTCTCTACAGCCCCCGTTTTATTTATCAAACTTGAGGTAACAATATGGCAAAAAAGAAAACTGCTGAATATGACGATGTTTATAACGATTTAACTAAAAACCACGGCGGCGTAATGCTGACTGATGTTGGTAACACAAAGTATTTTATTGATACGGGTAATTTAGCCCTTAATTATATTAATAGTGGTCGATTTATTGGAGGCGGCATCCCTGGTGGTAAAATCACCGAAATCTACGGACCCCCAGCCGCCTCAAAATCTTTAGTGGGAATGAGTGTTCTTCATGGGGTTCAACAGCTTAATGGTTATGCAATTTATTTGGATTGTGAGCATGCTACGAACAGAGATTTCGCTGTAGCTGCTGGTCACGTTGATCCCACAAAATTGATTGTCTTTGAACCAGAGACTCTAGAGCAATCATTCTTGAAGATTTACAACGTAATCAGGAAGATTCGTGAGAAGAAAGGTCCAGAAGTACCTATTTGTTTCATATACGATTCTATTGGGGCTTCACCATGCGAAAGGGAATTCAGGGAAACCGATTTGCCTGAGAATTACAAAAAGACAGAATTCAAGTCAATTGTAGGTGGCAACGAGCAGCCCGGTGAACGAGCCAAGATTTGCAGCAAGGAATTTAGAAAGCTGACTAGTGTTTTGGATAAGAACAACGCCTCCTTATTTGTGGTGAATCAAGTTCGTCAAAAGATTGGCGTATTATTTGGTTCTCCTGAGACAACTGCTGGTGGTGGTGAGGCTTTGAAATTCTATGCTTCTTGTCGCATTAGGGTTTCTCCTCATAAGATTATTGAAAATACAGACTTGGAAATCCCCATTGGGGTTAATATCAAGGTTCAAAATAAGAAATGTCGGTCCTTTAGCCCTCATTGGGAGACAGAAGGCGTACAGCTTTATTTTGATAGTGGCATTAATCCTTTGGGTGGTTTGCTAGGTATTTTCTTAAAGTCTAAAAGAATTAAATCTACGGGCTCTGCGGGGATGTTCCAAGTTGAAGAACCTTATGCTGATGGGAAGACTATTACTTTCAGAAGCAGCAAGGTGAGGAATGATGTTCCTGTGGAATTATTATTAGATTGTCCAGCGATAGTTGATGCTAAAAGCAAGGATGAAGTAGAGAAATACTTATCTGCTTTTGGAGATGCAATTGATCTGACTAACAGTGATTCAGTTGAGGAAACTGAAATTACTGCTGAAGATCTTGAGAAGAAAATCGGAAGTAGCAGCTAAATCAACAAACCTAGCCATTATATACATGCATGGCTAGGTTTGTTAATAATTGTGGGCCGCAGGATGTGCCTGATTCATTGATTTTAACTAAAGGCGGGTATGCATCCCCCGCCTCTATTAAAATCAATAACAGACAATATAAAGACAATACGGATGATCCTTCTGATCGTCCGCTTAGAGATTCTCCCTCTTCTTGTATGAAAGCCGCTGCTGCGGTTGCTGATTGTGGGGATTGCAAATGGTTGTTGTATGATTGCAATTCAACTGTATTAGGACAATCGGCGGGCGATGTTATAAATATTAGCGACCTTCATAATCCTCCTTATTTTTGGAAACTAGGCAACAATAAATGTGATGAATGTTGTGTTCCTGTTTATCCTGATAATGAAATTGTTGCTGGGCCTGGAGCCTTTGGTTACAACCCCATTGTGATTGCCACAGATTGTGTAAAACTATCAGGGTCTTGTTGTGGTTTATCTAAATGGATGTGGATTGGTTGTCGGAGTTTAAGTACCTCTGTTTCAACTGGGACAAATTGGTGTGGTTCTTTCTATGGCACTGGATGGATGTTGTTAAATAATGGTTGTGGCCCTGATTGCTCTCCGCTACCGCCTCCCGTTTTAGGAACAGAAGAAGATGGGGACATTCAAGATGCTAGATGTGCAAGAAATTCTGATATTGACACACTGCCTACAACTACGGGGAGTGATTATGGAAGAACGATTGGACAACCTTGGCCTGAAATTAAAGAGGCGGTAGCCAAGTTGGCATGTGGTCCTCAATCAATTACTATTACAGTAAGTTATGTTCATCCACCTACCAAGTATGAAGCGGGTCTGTCCGTAGAGACTTTAGGAGATGACGATGGGGTTCCTAGTGCCGCAGAATTTAAAGCTGATACTGATTTAGCTCATGCCTGGTGGGCGAATTTGTTTAATACCACCTTTAGCAGAGCGAACGGATATGCAAATGATTTAACTTTAAGTTTTAGCGTTTTGGGTGACGAGTCTGGGGATGTTCCAAATACTGGGATTGATGGTGAAACCTATTTATTGGCTGATTATCCTAGCGTTGGCGATATACGTTATGCGTTCCATAATTTAAGTATCGGCACTCTTGCTCACGCCCATCATGCCTCTGGGGAATTTTATGAGTGTGGTGGAGAAGGCGAGGAGCCCGAACAACTAGGAGTCATTGGTGGGCAGCACGGCGATATACATTTTAACCCTCTTGCTGATTGGCGCAGATCCGATACAGGCGCAACTGAGGAAGGAACTCCCAATGATGGTTCTAGCGTAGCAAATGTAGCCGCTCATGAATTAGGTCATGTATTTGGTTTAGTGCATGAGATGGGAGGGCTAATGGAACAAGGGAATTATGAGAGTGAATCGCTGGCTAATGAGGGGGATGGAAGTGATTTGGCCCCCCACCTGCAAAGGATTTACGGTTGGCCGACTACAGTTCCTTGCAGTAATTGCAGATGTGGCACATCTTTGTGGATGGTTAATTCTTTTGGCGAATGGGGTCTATCAGATGACAGATGTACTGGCGACTGCATCCCGCATTATCCGCCCCCTGGTATTATAAATGAATGGGAATTAACTACTGGCGATACTTATGAATCTTGCTGTGTGCCTCCTTATTGTGCTGAAATGCCGCCTGATTGCGGTTGTGGGTGGGCATCGTGGAAGGGCGGCGGGTTCAGTTGGGAGATGATTCAGGATGAGTGTTCGGATGGTTGCAAGCCATCCGAACCAACCGAAGACATGGCAGACTGTCAAACGGAAATTATTACTTGTTGTGAGTGCTGGTGCGGAGAAACCACATATGAATGGAATGGTTCAAGTTGGGATGTATTGGCCGAAGATTGTTCGGGTGGTTGCATTGCAGTAGAGCCTGAGGATGATGGTCAGTATTTATATCAGTCTTTGACTACTTGTTGCGAGTGTGAATGTGGGAACGTTCTTTGGCGTTGGAGTATGTTTACCAATCCAAATTGGATTCTTGAAGAAGATAATTGCACTAGTGAAGGCGATCCTCCAGATTTTGACATCACTCAAAGTCCTAATATGGATGGGTTCGTCAATGAGAATCTTACCACGGGAACTTTAACTTTATGTTGTGAGTGTTCCATCCAGGGAAGCAATCAGGCTGCGATGGATGCAGAAGTGGTGCCTTTCTGGGATTTTGAATAATCAGACACACTGATATTTTCCCGCCCCAATTTTTTTAATTTCATATCCTTCTTTTGCAAGTTGTTGTTTAACGGTGCGGATATGGTTGCAAACGGTAGAGATGCTTAGTGTTTTGAATTTTTTCAGGACACGATGAAGGGATACTACTTCTCCTGAGATGAATTCTTGTAGCACATAGCTTCTCACTTGTGCTGCTGTTTCTAATGCTTTTGTTCTGTTTGTTTTGGGTGGCTTTGGCCCAATTTTCTTAAATTCGGCTATTTTCACTTCTATGAGATCATAGTCAGGCTCATGCTGGTAATTTGCATCACAGAAGGCGGGTGCCAATTCATCGAGTTGTAATACTTCTGCTTCTTTCACCTTTACAACGGAGATTTCGGCTCCGAAGGTTTTAGAAAACTCAATTAGTTGGGGGAAATTTTTTTGGTAGGTAAAAAAATGCCTGTTATCTTTGGTTTTAATCATTAGGCATTGGTAATTTTTTTTAGAACTCATAGACAATCCTCCTGGGGAAATATTATACAAAAATATTCTAAAATTGCAAGCTTGATCTTTGTTGGGTTTTTTAATAAAATCAAATTATGGAATCTCAAGACAAATTAATATTCAACACAGATCGAAGATTTGGTGTTGAAATTGAAATTAACGCTTTTGATGGAAGGAGCCGTCATATAGGCAGCGACCCAGACGGCATTCACTATGTAGGGGAGTTGATTGCAAAATTATTCATAGAACCAGTGAGAATAGCCAAATGGGGGTATGAGGAGACGAACAATAATGCTTGTTGGGTGGTAAAGCCCGATGCAAGTTGTGGTATGGAGATTTGCTCTCCTATTTGTAAGGGCAATCATGGACTGAGAAAACTTTGTAGGTTGGTGGATGCGATAAATGATGATTCCAAGATAAAATCCGATGGCAGGTGTTCCCTGCATGTGCATGTGGATGTTTCCGACTGTTCTGAGCCGGAAGTGGCTTCCATTTTGGCACATTGGGTTAAATGTGAAGCGGTTTTTATAGATTCTGTACCCGAACACAGGAAACGCAATCGGCACTCCCAATTCATAGCAATGATGGATCTGTTTGAGCATGATGAAGAATTATTTCCCAGTTTGTTAGTTGAAGAGTTAGGCAAGACGAAATACACAACCATTAACACATATCATCTCTGTCGTGGTCGTAGGGATACAATCGAGTATCGGATCATAGAGGCGGAAGGGTGTAGGAATTCCACCCTATTGGAAAACTGGATACGCCTCTTAATTCATTTCACAGATATGGCTAAGAATCGACCCATTCCCCGCTCTTACAGGAAGAATGATCGTTGGTCGTCACTATTACTGCTTGATCCGATGGATGTTTTTGAAGTATTAAAATTTGAGGCGGATTTATCAGAAGACTTAGAGCGAACTAGGAGTTGGTTTGTTAAAAGGCTTGTGGAAAATTGTCGTGATTTTAATAATCTTCCTGAAATATCGTTTTGGTCGAAAAAAGTCAGGTCTGTTTCTATAAAACAAATTGAGAAATTGTCAAAGCTATATTGATGCTACTTATTCATATATATTATAATGAATATCTACGATACCGTTGGACGAATTAAGAGGATGGCGGAACAGTTAGTTCCATATAACTTCCCAACCGTGTCGCCTCAAGATGAGGAAATAATCAACTTCTTAAAATTCACTGAGGCGACGGTTGATGGTTATGATGTAATTTTGCATTTCAATAAGCATGATTATGGCGACCATTATTTGGAAACATTTCAGGTGTTGGGTAAGGAAGTCCCGTTTTTGCCATTTGTATTAATTTGCAAATTAGCCAAGTTGTTCCTCGGTGAACAGAAACTATCCCTTGTGGAAGTGCTGAAGGACGGGAGGAAAATATACTGTTGGACCCTGATTAGGGATAAAAAGGGGAAAGCAATCGCCGCCCCATATCAAAATAAAGGCGAAGATTGCAGCTATGAAGGTTTCCAATACAGTTACGTAACTCCCGATAAAATTAACTTTTATTAATCGAAACCCCCTTTATTACTCGTAAATATTAGAGTAAGGGAGGAGGGCAAGATGACACGGAAGGATAAGATTCAGTATCTAGTTATCGAATATTTAAGGAATCACGGTTCATTAGACATTCGGCTTCCCGATGGAATATCATTAGAGATAGGGATGTTGCAGGAGGGAAAACACGGCACGTATATAAAAGAGGATTATTGTTCGGTGACGACCACCCAAGAAGATCGATCAGTTTCATTAGATTCTTATAATTTAGGATTGAAATTTATTGGGAACAAGTGTATAATCCTTGACGAGAATGAAAGCGAAGAGGGAGACGTATTTAAAATGGTCAACGTCGTTTAAGTAATTGACCAACTATTTCAGTGGTAGTAAGCACACCGGAGTTTGATAGATGTGTTTCACAAGTGCCAATGGCAAAGCCATTCTCTTTGGGAATGGTGAAATCAACCCACAGAAGAAAGCCATCATCCTGAATGGCGAATCTTGTAATCGTAATTTCCACACCTTTATCTGGGAGGGTATCTTCTACGAATGTTTTTAGTTGTTCATCTCGGACGTTAAGCATGACGTGTGCTATTAACTTTCTAACGTCTAGGATGTCAGCCCAGTGGGCTGTCAACAATTCTTCAAGTTTTTGTTTGTTTATAATTTTTTCCATGAGGTTTTAATATGAAAAAGCCCGAATTTATTGTAAAAGAGTACGTTGGAAGACTATCTGATGATAATTTAACTTTCCTTGAATCCCGTTTGACTGAGCGATATAGCGGTGATATGTCCGAAGCGACGGAGTTGCTAGCTAGAAGCTCAGAGCTTGATAAGTGGCTATCATCAGCCAAATCGGGGAATGAATTCTTTGATATGTTAGATTTAATTACAGATTGTGTTGACAAGGAAGCAAAAAAACGCTCTATTAAAGAAAGAGAACGTAAAGAGAAGTCGGAACGGTAAAGTGGTAGAGTGCCCTGACCCCGCAACGCACACGGGGTCGGGGCTATTTTTTTAGAAAGAGAGAATTGAAATGAAATACGTGAGCATTGATTTAGAGACGACTGGTTTAGATGAAAACTACTGTCAGGTTCTTGAATTTGCGGCGATTATTGATGACACCGCAGACCAGAGATCCATTGAACGCCTCCCTTATTTCCACTGTTACGTGATGCATGAAGTGTATGTGGGGCAACCCTATGCGTTGTCAATGCATCCCAAGATTTTCACGAAATTAGCAAACGGTGATGATTCTCATGTTTTCCTTGAGCCTAAAAATGTTGGGTATGAATTTTCCAAGTTTTTAGAATCTAATGGTTTTGAGTTGGGCGAGAAGATCACCGCCGCTGGGAAGAATTTTGCTCGTTTTGACGCCAAATTCTTGGATAGGCTTCCTGATTTTAATAACCATGTGAATATTCACCATAGAGTTGTTGATCCCGCCATGTTTTTCGTCCGCCCCGATGATGAGTGTCTTCCTGGTTCTAATGAGTGTTTGAAGCGGGCGGGCATTGACAAAGAGGTAGCACACACGGCAATGGAAGATGCTGCTGATGTAATCTCTTTAGTGAGAATAGGATTTAATAAATTATGGCAGTAGTAAAAGTTGAAGATCAGAATGAACTGGTGAAATCCAATTCATTTCCGTATGCCAACTTTCCATTTGAAGAATTTAACCCTGTCCAGAGCAGGGTGTTTGAATTCTTCAATGAGGATGCTAACCAAGTTATTGCTGCTGCAACAAGTGCTGGTAAGACAGTATGTGCGGAGTTGGCAATATCACATGAGATTAGAGAGAATGGGCGTAAGGCGATGTATTTAAGCCCATTAAGGGCGTTGGCACAGGAAAAGATAGATGATTGGACCGATGAATCACACCATTTTTCGGATTTAAATTTATCGATTTGTACTGGGGATTATCAACTTACCGCAGATAGAAAAGAAGAATTAGAGGCGGCTGATTTAATCATTATGACTTCGGAGATGTTGAACTCCCGTAGTCGGAATATGAGGTCTGAGAAAAGTCAGTTTCTCAAGGATGTTGGGGTGTTGGTTGTGGATGAGTCGCACTTGCTTACGGTTCCCAATCGGGGTGACCATTTAGAAGTGGGATTAATGAAATTTACGAAGATCAACCCCACAGCAAGGATTGTTTTTCTATCTGCGACTATGCCAAATGTAGTAGAAATGGGAGATTGGTTATCAGGGACTTTAACTGATAAGAAGACCTATTTATTAGAATCTACATATCGTCCTTGTCCTTTAATGATTTACTATGAGAAGTGTTGGGATGGGGGCTCTACCTATGATGAGAAGGAATTAGAAAAAGCCAAGCATGCTTTATCTTTGGTTGAGCGGTATCCTGATGACAAATTCCTTTTGTTTGTTCACACTAAGCGCACAGGGGAGTTGCTGAAACGGCTTTTACAGGGTTCTAGTATTGATTGTGAATTCCATAATGCTAATCTTGAAAAAAATAAGAGGATTGCATTAGAAAACAAGTTTCGTACTGATCCTAAATTCAGGGTAATTATAGCTACGAGTACATTGGCTTGGGGGTTGAACTTACCAGCAAGACGAGTTGTTGTTACGGGGGTGCATCGTGGGCTTAGCGAGGTTGATAATTTTGATATTTGGCAGATGGTTGGCCGCGCTGGTCGTCCTGCCTATGATCCTAGTGGGGACGCTTATATTCTACTCCCTTCTAGCAATTACGATCACTATAAGGACCGACTTAAAAAACCGCAATTGATTAAATCTCAACTGTTGGAGAATGTTGGTGGTCATTATAAAGTATTGGCATTCCATCTGGTTAGTGAGATTCATCACGGGCATGTCAAAACCGTTGAAGATATTTATGATTGGTATGAGCGAAGCTTGGCAAACTGGCAAGCTCAAGATTTAGAAGAGGATATTTTAGAGGGCACTCTTGCATTGTTGGAAAAGTGTGGTGCTATAATTGAGGATGGTTTTGGTCTTAGAGCTACTTCTGTTGGTAAAGTAGCCAGCATGTTTTACTATTCTCCTTTTGATGTATCTGATCTAAGGAAGAATTTCAACTTATTGTTTCAAAGTGGGCATGAAGATGATGACTACTATCTGTCTTTGGCCCTTGGCAATATAGACACGCATAAGTTTGGTATTGTGAGTAAATTAGAACGAGAAAGCATGAGTACCTATCTTGCTCGCACTAATCGCGTAATGCCAAATATGTATGAGCCTGCTATTAAGGCTAGTTATGCTTACTATGAATTACTGCGAGGCCGGAACCCAACAGCCTTCCTTGGGCTCATGAGAGGACTACAGTTTGATTTTCCACGACTTGCTGAAGTGTTAAAGGCTATTGATAGCATGAGTGCAAGGTGGGAACAGAGACAATACCTGTCCCGCCTCAATATGAGAATTAAATATGGAGTTAGGGCGGAATTGATTGATTTGTGTGGAATTCCCAATATTGGCAAGGTTAGGGCTGAGAGGCTTTGGGCTTCTGGAATCCGCACACCACTTGATGTAGCATCTAATTCGGGGAAGGTGAAGGATGCATTGAAGATGAAGGATGAGGCTATTAATCAAATTTGCGAGGCGGCTAAGAAAATGGTGTAGAATGTTTATATATTTATTATGCAAACATTTAAAGAATGGCTAGAAGTTAATCAGCCGGAATATTACGCTGAAGTTGATTGGGGTAAACTTGGACGAAAAGCCGCTTTAGGTGGTGCATTAGTTGGCGCAGGTATGGGTTTAGGCAAGTTCATGGGAGGCGAACAACCTCAAGGCCCGGCTCAAAATCCGCCAATATCAGCCCAAGACCGAGACTTTTGGGTTCAAGGAGTGTAGTTTCCAGAGCTATTGACACGAATGCACGGTCGGCTCATGCGAAGGCTGTTCAGCAATTAGCTCAGAAGTTAGGCACCAATAAGTTGCCTCCTGGGATTGAGAGTCGCACCGAGGAAAGAGATGGGGTTTATGCGACCACATTAATTTATGATCCCCAGAATACTGGACACGCACAGCAAACGGCTCAACAAATGCAGCAGCCTTACTAAAACAATATTCCCTTAATGAATTTGATTTTAGATACAAGGCTTTTAATTTTACTTATTACGCCCCTTTTTATTTGTTCTTTTTCTTGAGCAGCCCCAAATTCCCAGAAGGGCAATTCTACTGCATTAGATTCTCTGGTTACCACCACATTCTTCACATATAGGCTGTCTGTATATTCTAGGCTTGCTCGGAAAATCAAGTTACGAGCAGTGGGAAGAGTGCTTGTTGTGAATTCAAATTGATAAGGAGTCCAATGGTCAGGGAGTCGGGCTATCTCATATTCTATTGGCTCAGATTGATAATCGTTAATTGTTAGTCCTAATTTGTCCCCGAGATGTATATGAAGTTGAGCGGGGCTATTGCATCGAGCTTCAAAGCTTAGGGTGTATGACGTGTTTTCAACGATGTGCTTGTGGAGGTTCTTTTGTATTTGATCTTCTCCGGGTCCGAATACTTCCCAATCAAGCCAAACCATTTGCATTTTAGCTATTGATAATCCAAGTAGAGATGATGATGATGATGATGAAGGGCAGCATTGACAGCAATCAGCGAAGAAGTCATTCCAACATGGGTCGTTGAAACAAGCACAAAGCCCTTCTAATCCACCAATATCTACGTTGACATTCATTCCTCTAAAAATCCTTCCCAAAGGCCAAGGTCGGTGGGGTATTCCATTTTTACAATTCCATCACCTTCTGTTTTTTCGCCTGTTTCGGGATCTTCCGCCCACCACCGGATTTCTTTAATTTCTATGCCCAATTCTTCCATGTGGCACTTGTCCTTGGGGAATACGGGCATATTAAATTTTTCTGTGCCTACGAGCACGGTAACTTTACATTCTCCCTCTTCGTGATTGTAAAGTCTGCAATTCCCGCAGATTTCTTTGATTTTTTTCTTTTTTCTTTTCATTGTTGACTTTTTCTTAATTTAGTAATATAAAAGCATTGTGGAGAAAATAAAATGGAAATAGTATCTGTAGCAGGGCAAATTGCTAGTGGTAAGGATGTTCTATCCGATTATTTAGGTTCCAAGCTCCCAGGTTGGAAGAGGGAAGCCTTTGGCAATGGGGTCAAAGATATATTTATGGAGGCGTTTGGGGAGACTTGGGAATTTGTTGAGCAATGGAAAAGAATGGATGAAATTCCCGTAGGTTACATTAACACAGTTCGTTTTGCTTTACAGCAGATTGGTGATGGACTCCGCCAGATTAAACCATCTGTTTGGGTAGATCGGGTTTTTAGGGGCGAGACACCTTTAGTTATATCAGATGTAAGATATTTAAATGAAGCTCAGGCAGTGAAGGATAGGGGTGGGATTTCTATTCTTCTTTGGAGGCCAGGACATGAGAATGATATAGACCATCCATCTGAAGCACAACTGAAGTCTTATCTTGATTGGTGTGCAAAATACGCAGTAGAGGGAGAGATACACCATGCTTGGGGTGCTGCTCTTGATGCATTTGAAGAGCCCACTCCTAAACCAGCAGACCTATTTGATCTTTTTATAATTAACTCTGGGTCAATAAGTGATCTTTACAAAAAAGTAGATGACATTGTAATTCCCTATGTGGAGAAGAAATATGGATAATAAGAAATTGATTCAAGAACGAGATAAAATAGTTAAGTCAATTGAAGAGGGGAAGAAACACTTTGTTGATCCTGCCACTCGCAATTTTGTGCCTAAAGGTTGGGGGTATGAGGATTGGATTTGGAATGAAGGATATTGCGGGAAGGGTTTGTTTTTGAAAAAGGGTAAGAAGTGTAGTTTCCATTATCATAAAATTAAAGATGAAGTGTTCTTTATGATTTCTGGCAAGATGCATGTACTCTTCTCAGAAGATGATGATATGGAGAATGCTTGTGAGATTATATTAAATCCTGGGGATGCCTTTCATGTTCCACCGGGGTTAAGACACAGGTTTATAGGTCTTGCGGATACGTTTTTTGTGGAGTTTTCTACACATCACGAAGATGAAGATTCATATGTGGTCGTTAAAGGCGATACGATATGATATATTTGATGAGCTTAATAGCTTTGATTTTTGTAGTCTGTATGCCCCTTTTGGTCAAGCGAGAAGCTGAAAGTTGGCTTGATTACAAATTGGATTGGTATGAGACTTTCATTTTTGTTGTTGCGTTTATGTTTTTGTTATTGATTTCAATAAACCCCAATAGAGAAGATTTAGATTATTACGATTAGGGATAAGCAATGCCGTATATTAAAAAAGAGCAAAGAGTTACAGTGGATTATGAGATTAGAGAATTGGTTTATAAATTGCTGGAAATACCAGATAAAGAGATAGAAGGTGTGATGAATTACACCATTACTACGCTCATCAATCAAAGAATGAAGCCTCACACTGGTTGGCGATATAAATGGTTAAATCGTGCTATTGGAGTTCTAGAGGGAGTTAAATTAGAACTTTATCGTAGGATTGCCGGGCCTTATGAAGATGGGGCTTGTGAAAAAAATGGGGATGTTTATTGAGCAAGATTTCGTCGTTTAATCTCCCTCCTGAGCTTCCCAATGCCAACCTCTGTCACCACATTGAATTTCCACCCACGCACATTACAATAATATCTAGCTGCATCCCATTTGGCTAAATTACGTGGATCGCTAGTTTGCGAGGCGGGTTTGATTTCCCACAACTCTACGGTCCCGTTTGCAAAGATGATTTGTATATCAGGCAAATATTTATGTTGACGACCATTAAAAGAATAAGGGATTTCCACCGTCTCAGTGTCATATTCAACAACTTCGTTTAGGCTTTCTAGTAATCCATACACTTCTCGTTCGTACCCCGATCTATAATGGATTTCTTTTCCATTCATTTTTTGGGATATGACACACCCTTCGTTGAATTTGGGTTTCCTGGTTACTAGCTTTCCTTTTTTGCCTTTGCGATCCCGCCAGAGGATAGCCTTCATTTGTACGCCTCTAGGAAGCTTCTCCCGAGGGTGCTTCACCTTAAAGTGTGATTTCATATCTCGCACAGGAGCGCCACACCGTTTTAGTGGGCAAACTACAAAGTCTCTGCCTTCGTCATGTGTTTCTAATATGTGTTGTTTGAATGGTTCAAATTCTTCGAACATTAGACCACACACGAAACAATGCCATTTGCGTTTGTGATTATCCGGCACGAATGGTAGAGCCATTATTTTTCTCCCAGAGGCACGTCACTTTTTGATGTCGGGGTGTTGCTTGGTTGGTCTGGTTTGGGAGCTAACTTCTCTGCTTTTAGTTCTTTTCCTAAGGCTGCTGCTAAATCTACTAATGCATCTTCTACTTTAGATTTGTCTAATACTTTAATTTCTCCTATGTCCTTATTTGCGAAGATGTTATGCACTTTGGCACCCATTAGAGCTTTATTTAAATTCATAGCCATGAAGTTAGCATCATCTATCCATTTATCTGATGTTTCATCATCTGGATTTTTCATAATGGCGTATGTAATACGACTTTCTTCAGGGCATCCGTAAATAGAATCCCCCTTTTTAAAGAACATGACGAGGTTTTGACCGTCAAGCAGTATTTTTATTTGGTTTCTAACCTCTTCGCTCTCATTCCATAATGTGACGAAATGTTTTAAATCAGAGCCGAATTGAGCCATTATTGTGCCTTTCTCCTATTTTATATATAATATTAGCGAAGTGAAAATGGTTTTTTATTAGGTATATATCTGTATGAAGTTCCGCGAATGGCTTAAAAAAGAAGAAGATGAGAAAGAGCCGTCTCATCTTCAGGCTCACAAAGACGTGTTGGATATAGATTATGCAGCATTCATAGGGCAAAATATACCCTACTCGGGTAGAGTTGGGGACAAGATGTATAATATGTTGCCCACCATCATTAAAGCTTTTACGCCCGATGACGAAGAGCCAACTCATGTGGAGTTGCAAATAGCGTCGTCAAATAACCCTCATTTAGCCCAACAGGTGATTCACGCTAAAGGCGAGGATGAGAAGGACGAAGATCCTAAAGAAGCGGACGCAGATGAGGGGTGCTTCACGATTCCAATAGAAGAATTTGATGAGATGTTACAACAAGGATGGGGTCCAGCGGCTCAAGGTCAATCGCCCCCTATGATGTAAGGATGAATAATGCCAGCAGTCAGTAAAAGCCAACAACAACTTATGGGAATGGTACATGCTTGTCAAAAAGGCGAGAAATGTGCTAGTCCAAAAGTAAAGAAAATTGCTAAAACTATTAAACCCGGAGATGCAGAAGAATTTGCTAGCACCAAACATGAGGGGCTTCCCAAGAAGAAGAAAAAAGGCTTTAAGGAGTGGTTGGCTGAGAATGAAGCTAAATTAAGTGAAGTTTCAACAGGCACGAATGCTGTGGCTACTTTTGCTAGACCTACCGGCATTGGTATGGTGACTAGAGGTTTTCCATCTCAAGCATATTGTTCAAGGTGCAATCGCAAAGTAAAGGCCGGAGGCTTTTGTGATACATGTCAAGCCTAAGATCAAGTCAGTTGTCCTGAGTGAAAAATATAATATTAAGGTACATTTACCTAAAATGCATTATTTTTCCGATAGGATTGATTCTAAAAACTATTTCTATTTCGTGAAACACCAACACGCCGTTTGGGATTTTATATATAAAGCACTTCCTGATCGTGAATTTAATATAGATTCTGAGGCGGATCTTAAAGAGTTAGCTGCTGGTATGGTTAAACAAACTACAAAATGGTTTGTAAAAGATGAAATATATTTTGACATTTTGAAGTTGATAACATCAAGAGTTGATGAAAATATTTTATATGCCATCAATGATACTGCTCATCACTACCGCCGAGCCAAACGCCAACACATGAAATACAAAAGTAAACGTATTGCACATCTGCATAAAATTATGAATGATTTTATTAGGCATAAAGACATTTTGTTTCATGGTGGAATTTTTAGATCTTATGCTATCAATAAGCAATTGATTGAGTTTTTGAATAAGTATAAGAATCGTAGGATAGTAATAGTAGGCCCTCCTTATTTTTTAGATTTTGGGGAGCGAGCGGGGCTTGAAAATTATAGTCATATAAATATTCCTTATAGAACAGCAACAGATTTTATTGATGAAATTTTAGAGAAAGTAAAAAGTAACCATCAAGATGAGACAATATATTTGTTTGTTGCGGGGGCGCTTGCAAGTTGGTTTATTTACAAGCTTCATGCCACTCTGCGTAATTCGTTTATGATTGATATAGGAAGGGCACTTGATATTTTTTATTATGAATTTGCATATGAGTTGTTGTGGGGGTGGCTGGTGAAGCCAGATAAGAAAACATCAGAGGCAATGAAGATGGTGTCCTGTAATATGGATCATAGGGGAAAAGATATGAATTATAGGGAAAAATACAAAAAGAACATATTTTCTTCATATGATTTTACATATGGCATATATTGAATCACACAAACTAGGATAAAGCACACCCATTTTAAATAACCCTTGCAAATGTTGGTCTGTGATTATTTTTGAATTCAGCATTTCATCCATTTGAAAGTCTGCAAGCAATTTAAAAAGTATTCCGCCTCTATCTATTATTGTAAATCCACCGTCTTTTAAATCTCTACATAAAGATAATGAATCATATACCCTTCTATGCCCGTGATTAATGTCGTTTTCTGTTAAACCTTTCAAGTCTTTGATTAGGCCCATATTGACTGCTAATTGTCTGGAAAATGAATTAGCATTGGGTACGACTGTAAAAAATAGACCACCCGGTTTCAGGTGGCTTTTTATCATATTTAATACAGGAGACACATCTGCTACGTGTTCAAGCACGTAAGAGGCAAAGATGTAATCGTATTTTTGTTTTGAAGAGTAATTTTCGAATAGGTCATGCACAAAATTGGCCTCTGGGCATTTTAACATACAATCTTCTATGAATTGTATAGAACCATCTATTACATCTAATTTGGAGACTAGTTTTGAGATTAATGAAGTCTCATATCCATCAGCACATCCTAATTCTAGTGCTGTTCCTCCTGGTTTGATGAATTCACTAAAAACTCCTATGGCTATTGATCTTTTGCCTTGATTATAGGGGGAGCCTTCCATTTTGTATGTTTTGCTTACTGAATCTAAAAATTCTTTTTCATTCATAATAAACCCTCTATGGCATCCGGTGCAAATACTGGAATTCTAATGATTTTATATACATCTTGTCGCTCTTCAAATGAGTCATCTATAAATATTGAATTAGTACGGTTTATGTAATATGATTTTTTAGTATGCTTGGGCATCTGTACTACTGTGTCAAATAAGTCTTTTATTTTTAGTTTAAGTAAGATTTCATGTAAATTCCCGCTATGTTTGCTTAATAGGTGAATTGATTTACCTTCATTACGGCATTGCACGATAAGCTTAATTAGGTCACTGTTTATTTTGCCATCTATGTATAAGCAATCATCAAAATCAACATACAGGTGGCTATAATCAATATTTAATTTATATTTATTACTCCAAGCCCTGTCTAGTTCTACATTAAATTCATTAGGGGCTACGGTCACGGGTTGTTTTAGATGATTGAAATAACTTAAGACAGGAAGATTTACTCCTTTGATTCTGCTTAATCCTGAAGAACCTCCGATCCTTGGGGCGATCTCCATTAGAGTCAATTCATCAGTTCTACTGTATTTAGCTTGAAAAAACCATGCCCCGTTTAATGTTAAATTATCATTAATAGCATTTGCCATAGCTTCTATATCAGGCGACAAAGAAACATTGTTTGTATTCACACTGATGCCATTGCTTATTCTTCTTCTTTGTCTCGGGGCGCAGTATAAGAGTTGTCCTTTATAATCCGTGAAACATTCTACGGTGTATTCTTCTCCTGGTAAATATTCCAATGCGAGCACTTCGGGAGTTAAATAGAATTTTAGTTCTTTAGCGTTTCTAACGATGTGACACCCTTTTGAGCCTTGCCCTTTATCTGGTTTTATAAAAAGCGGATAGTTCATATCGCAATATTTGGGGGTTCTTATGATTTTGTTAAAGTGTCGATATGTTTGGCTTTTATAGCGAGTAATCAAACACGTTTTATGGGGCGAGCCTATGGTTTTTGTGTCAAAATGTTGTGCAAATGATAAAACGACATCATCGTGGGCAGGGAAAATAAAATCTATATCGTTTTCTCTGATAAGGTTAGAGAATTGAGAGATGAAATTAGGGTCGTCTACTGAACCATCAATTTCAATATAATCATTGTATATAAATTTACCATGATTAGGTACTGAGGAGATGCCAACAAGTTTTACATTTTTAATCCCCTGAAAAGATCTAGCAATTTCCAGTCCGATTTCTGATCCGCAAGGGAAAACAGCAATTTTATCCATATGATTTCTTTCGTAGAAAACAAGCCTGTAAATTGGGATTTTATAGAAAATACACTCAACCGGAGTGTATTATCTAATCATTGGACCAACTTTGGCCCCGTGTCTATACTATTGGAGGAAAGATTAGCTGATATTTTAAATATTAATCAAGACAAGAGTGCTGTGGTTGCTTGTGCGAGTGGTACTTTGGCGCTTTTTGCCCTTGTTGAAATGCATAACCACCTAGCAGGGAAAGAATTACGTTGGGTAGTCTCAAGTTTCAATTTTCATTGTGCAAAGCAAGGCCCTTTAAAAAAAGCAAAGGTAATTGACTGCGATCAAAAAGGGATGATAAATCTTGATTTAATTGGTGACGATGAGTATGACGCTATTTTGATTACAAATCCATTTGGTGTAGTGGATTCGGTAAAGAAATACAAAAAAAAAGGCAAGATTGTAATTTGTGATTCATGCTCTGCGTTTGACGCCTTGCCGGATCATGATGTTAATGAAGTTATTAGTCTTCATCACACGAAGCCTTGGGGGTTTGGAGAAGGAGGCTGTGCTGTTATAGAGAAGAAGTATTATGAATTGTTTAGAGCTATTATTAATTTTGGTAAGTGGAAGACGCAATCTATAAAAAATACTGCCTTTAATGGCAAGATGTCCGACCCCGCCGCCTCTTTTATTTTGCAGAGATTGGCTACTGTAGATCAAATGCGACGAGATTACATAGAGCAATATGAAAGAGTTGTGAGAATAGGGGTTAAGTTTGGGAAAACTCCCCTAATCACTCGTAAGATAAAGCACATTCCACATTGCGTGCCCTTGTTAAGCAATTGCCCACCTTCTTTAGATAATGCCTATATTAAATTACACAGGTATTATCAGCCAATAGATGATTCTTCGGTGGCGAATGACATCTATAACCGAATAATATGCTTTCCGTGTCACCCCGAATTAAGGGTGTTAAGCGATTCAATTTTAGAGTCTGTTTTATCTTGTTGACTTTTAACCGCAATATATCTATATTATTGTTAATGCAGGCGCTACAACGCCGATGGTTTGCGGAATTTCCAACTGTTTGTACCCGGATATATGACAGCATGGTGAAGAATTTTAATGTTAGAGATTAATGATTACCTCCGGCTCTACTTCGATAAAATTCCGCCTTTGACGGTGAGCGTTTGGGCTAACAGGTTCGAATCCTGGTCGCCGTCCTAAATGAAAATTGATATTGATGGATACGGCTACGAATTTGACACAATTCATTATGGTGGTCCGCTAGACGGGTTGACCAGTTCGGTTGTATCCCTTAGTTCTCCCCTCCCTCCGAAGATGCATATTGCAAAATTGACTGAAGATCAAGAAGATAAAACATTAGGTCAAAAGGTGATGGATCTTTGGAAAATAAAACACACCCCCGATGATGCCCGCATGGCCGTGTATAAGATTGAGGGAAAACCGGAAGAATATGATGATGATTCTACTGTGCCATACCACTTTGTAGAAATATTGCCCTTTAGCGAATGTAAGCAATACGTATGACCTACCTGCTTGATGATTATGATGCAGCCCTAGAACTCATTTTGAATGAGGGCGTTAAAAAAGAGAATAGAACGGGTGTAGATTCCCTTGCTGTATTTTGCATCCAATCTCGCTATAAAATAGACAAATACTTTCCTTTGCTTACCCGTCGCAAAATATGGCCCAAGGCAGTGTTTGCAGAATTGCTCTGGTTCATAAGTGGCTCTACCAATAATAATGACCTTAAAAAATTAGGGGCGGATTTCTGGACTCCGTGGGTAGATGAAGAGTTTGAAAAGAAACACGGTTATGCCCCCGCCTCATTAGGTCCGGTTTATGGATTTCAATTGAGGCATTTTGGTGGAGACTATGGTAATGGGATTGGAGGCTCAAGAAATTCTCCTAGAGATTATTGTATTGGATTGAAACTTG
>JGI10211J14876_10000382_pt1 | contig 18919 bp, 20 predicted proteins | sample Etolagsediment_FD_14876 | JGI IMG/M metagenome (IMG submission 14876)
GATACTTGTGCGTGGGCCATGTTGTGTTGGTTCTGCGGTTATGATTTCAGGGCTCTTTTTTCCCTGTGGATACCGCTCGAAGTATAACTTTGCCAGTTTTCTGGCTTCTGCCACGTTTACGTCACCCACGAGCACACACACGGCGTTTGCTGGATTATAGTATTTCTTATGAAAGGCTTTCGCATCAGTGGTACTATATTTTTCCATATCCGATTTCCAGCCGATTGTTGGATTTCGGTATGGGTGGGCGACATAGGCGGTTGCGTTAAGATCAAGCCAAGCAGCGCCTCCTGGGCTGTTAATATATCGGAAGGCCCACTCCCGCTGTACTACCTCCTTCTCAACATAAAACTCACGCCAGGAAGGTTCGAATAGCTGTTCGCTCACTATCGAGAACCACTGCTCGAGCATATCAGATGGAATCGACATTATATACTGGGTCTGGTCTTTCGTCGTAAAGGCATTCACGCCCACAGCACCGTTTTTACCCAACTGGGAGGAGAAGGCCTGGGGGATGTAGATTTTTTGCACCTCGGCTCGAAGCCTATCCATCTCGGCGAAATTTTCCCGGATCAACTCCTGGTCTGGATTCCGCTTTCCCTGCTCAGCGAGCACTTTCTGGTATGCGGCTTCAATACGCTGCTGAAGGTCCATGTCCCTTTTCAGATCCAGGGTGCCGAAATTCTTGGTACCCTTAAACATCATGTGCTCAAGCAGATGAGCAATGCCCGTTTTGCCGGTCTCTTCAAGTGCCGAGCCGGCACGTATTGCCACGCGACAGGCAACTTGTGGTGCTGTCGGTCGCTCTAAGATTAAAAACATCATGCCGTTTTCCAGACGGAACTCCTGAACATCCATTTTGATATGTGACGCCGAATTGTCAGCCATGCAAAAACTTGAGGATGCCAGGAGTAGCAAACTAACCAGAACGGTCTTAAAAAAACGCATAGACAAATCCTCCTATATTACCCCTAGTGTTATAGTACAGAAAATGCCTTTTAGACGCAGATTAAGGCAGATTTATTCGGATTAAATAGCAGAGAACTATAATAATGTATCATCAATGTTATCGAATCGGAAAGAATAAAATTTTAATTAGGGGGAGTAAAGGTGTGATTTAGGGTTGATCTTTGATGTTTTCCTTCATTTCTTCTACGAACTCCTTGAAAAATCTGTCTCGCTCCTGCCAATCAGGGCCAAACCGTTTTTTAAAATAGCTGCCCAGTTTATCAAACAGCTTATGCCAGACTGGCCTGCCGCCTCCAATGACCACATCTTCAAGGAACGCTCTGAGTTCTGAAATCTTTTCCTTTGGCAAGAAAGAAACAGCACCTAGCTTTATAGATTTTTTTAATGATTCCGGGGAAAGGGCGTGAGCAGTGAGCATAACTGCAGGAAATCCTCTTGACACTGCATCTTTTAAAAGTTCAAAACCGTTTACGCCCATGATATCGAGGATGACAATATCAAAGGTGTAACCTGCGAGGTATTGCATGGCAGTTTCATAATCTGCTGCCTTGCGAATCATACACATATCGAGCTCTTCCTCCACGGTTTCAAGGACATCAGGTTCATCATCTACGACTAGTATGAATTTATCTTTCAAGGGGCTATCTGAAGTCATTTCAGGCCTTACCTCCCTTCATTTATTTAAATAAAGAAATCTAAGAAACACATGTAAATTGCTTTTCTCAATGCTTTTTGTTACTCATTACATTAGATTGCAGTTGAGCAAATTGTCAAGACAAAATATCGTCACAGTAATGCACGGTTTAGGCTGCGTTAGCTATTTATTACGGAACAACTTGACTAAAAGAATCTGCGTGTTATAATTATTGTGAACTAAAGGAGGAAGGGAAATGGAGCCTAAAAAAATCCTTAAAGGAAAACGGGTATTGATTGTAGATGACGAAGAGGATATCCTTGACCTATTAACCGAGCTTCTGGATATGTGCAAAATTGATAGGGCTTCAACTTTTGAAGAAGCGAAAAAGCTTCTTGAGAACAATTTTTACCATGTCGCTGTTTTGGATATCATGGGAGTCCGGGGGTATGAACTCTTAGAAATTGCCAACAAAAAAGATATTCCAGCCTTAATGCTCACGGCTCATGCGCTTTCAAAGGATAACCTGAAAAAATCTTTTAAGGAAGGTGCATCATATTATGTGCCAAAAGATGAGATCGGTAAAATAGATATATTCCTGGCTGATATTATCGAAGCCCGGGATAAGAAAAAAAATGTATGGGCTAAGTGGTACGAAAGGCTTAGCGGATTTTGTGATAGAAGGTTCGGTCCAAACTGGAAAGATGAAGATCCTGAGTTTTGGGATTCTCTCATAAAATATTAATTTATTTGTAACGACTCAGCCACTAATTCGCCAAAACTCGCCTGCGCTGACTATATATGTAAGCCATTCCTCAAGAAAGACGGCCTCCTCAAAGGCACTCTTGTCCGATATGTGTGGCAGGAGTTCATCGATGCCGAAATCTTTAAACGCGAGAACGATGGCCTTTTGCAGATCTTTGCATTGATGAGAGCCGATTTCCAGTACTACATAAAAAACGAGAACAAGTGGAAGAGTTAGGGACACATTATGGGGCTCTGGCACGGATACTGTGATGTGAGAAATAGACACCCAAAACAAAATCGCCTATTCTTTAGTCCACAAAAAGCGGCTTCTATCAATAGCGGCAAGATCTTTCAGGCTGTTGGTATTGTAATTAGAGTCACACCTTGATCTGTGATTAATTTAAAGTTATTAATGTGCCACCTCATTTATTCTGCACGTTAATATATTTCCATAATAAAAACAATTTCTTGTTCTAATACCTATAATCATTATTCAAGGTGTGACAGGACCTTGTAATGGGTGACAACTTTTCCTCTTATTTACCAACCAATCTTGCCAAAAGGATATCTTCAACATTCCGCCGTGAATCGATTACCAATAAAACATATACTTTTCGTTCATCGATCCTGTACATTAGTCTCCATGGCGGGATAATTAATTCTCTATATTGTACTATTCCTTGCCCTTGAAGTTCTGGTACAATGCGGCCTCTTTCAGGAAGGGTGTAGAGATGTGATGCTTTTTGTTTGATCTTTTTAACTATTTTTAATGCATTTTGAGGGCTGTCTATAGAAATGAAATCAATGATTTCCTTAAGATCATTCTCCGCAACATTTGTCCAAATAACTTTATACTTTGGGTTCATCAAAGCTTTTTTTCAGTTCACCTACAATGTCTTTAAACACGTCCTCTTGTAACCTTATCCTACCATTTCGCAATTCATTTTCTCCTTGAGATATCAGCTTTAAAAGGCCAATCGCATTACGCATATTTTCGTAGCTTTCAGGATCTTGAAGGACAGCCCTAGGTTCACCTTTTTGGGTTATTATTACAGGCCGATGGGTTATATTGATCTGGTTTAACAAATCTGCAGCTTTTGATTTTAGGTATGTAACGGGTTTTATATCGCTTGTAATATTCATTTTGTTTACCTCCGGTTCGAATATAGTACCAGAAAAGGACCGCATGTCAAGTCTAATTTTTACCTGCTAACATGGATTGTCTGGAAACCAAAATATTGACTATTCTGGAATTCCATATTTGACAATACAAATGGACTTCTTTTTGTTACAATAAAACTTGATTAATTATGATAAAATTTAGTGCTATAGTGGGCCAAAACTAAATAATTTCAATGGGTTTTGTCTATTATTCCGTGCTACGGATATTGACTCGGGAATATCCGAAAAGAGCACTGAATGGTATGTAAAACTAGGGGCAGATCTTTCATTTTAACGGTTTTTATCTTTCCAGCTTCAGGGATGATAGAGGACAAAATGCTAATCAAAAAGATACTCAAATACCTTGGCCTATGGGAAGTAGCCCCGCCGGAAGTATGGCGGGTAAAGGAAAGACCTCCGCCCCATGCCAATGCACTGTCGAAATACAGACCCTCTATCGATTATTCTCACCGGGGCGTAGGAGAACCTATAGGCCGGAGGCCATCTCCCAGCTCCCTGTATCGGATAAATGGTTATATGTAGACCACGATTATCTCTCCGAAGCATGGGCTTTATGGGCTGGAGGCCGGAGACCTATACTGGTAAACTCTTCCTGCCCTCAGCCCCCCTTTTCAGCCACCTATTTGCCCCCGCTCCATCATGAGGTTGAGTTTGGTTTTACACACAAGGCCGAATCCCCTATAGTCAGAGTTCGAAAGAGGAAGTTCTTATCGACCAACTCAACTTAAAGGTAGCTTTACTAAGAATTTTGCACCTTTTCCCTCATCACTTTCAAGAAATAACTCGCCACCCATATCCTCTACCAAAATCATGACGCCGGCCAATCCCAACCCATGGCCCCTGACAGTGGAAGAATCGGTGACATCCATCTGGAAATAGCTCTCAAAAATCTTTTTATGATAGATTGAGGGTATGCCCTCACCATCATCCTTGACAGAAAAAACAAGATAAACATCCTTTTTATCGACCTCTAACTCCACCCGGCTTCTTCTATATTTTAAGGCATTAATCAAGAGATTCCTGAGGATTTGCCGTATCTTTGGTTCATCCAGGCGGACCTCCTGACACCAAAGAGCTTCTTCCATAAAGAGCATGAGACCCTTTTCTTCTAATGTCTGCCTCAGTTGTGGTAGATCAGCACATATTTTTATTTTTTCTGATGTGTTGCGGTCAACCAAATCAAAGATTTCTACCAAGGCCTGTTCTATTAAATCTGAAAATTTTAGACTTTTTAAGCTTACTATCCCTTCTCGAGATCTCCCCAATTCCAGGATATCATTTGTTAGAGATTGAATAACCTTTGTATTTCTCAGCGCTCTCAATAGGACCTTTTCCTGTTTTTCTGTAATAGGTCCATATTTTTCTCGTCTTTGTAGTAACGAAATGATCCCTGTTTCAACAACTGCCAGGGGAACCTTAAGGTCATGAATCAGAAGGGCAGTCTTGATTCTTTTTCGCATATTTCTTCCTCCTCTCCCTGATTGTTATCTCTATAGCCGCGTCACTCGATTCATGAATACGGTAAGTATTTATTGAGTCGGGACTACGTGCTGCCCGCGACGAGCCCCTCGGCCATGAGTTCGTAGTCGAATGGCCTCCAGGTAGAACGAGATACATTACTCTATGTTCGAATCGACGTACTTCGTTTTACATTGAGTTTATCCTGAGACTTTTTAAAGGTCTACTAAAAATTATTGTGATTTGTTAGAAAACAATTAAACTCAGCGCTCCGATTGGCAATTACATTGACATATTTTTAACAACGTAATTATTAATGAGACCAATTTTTACCATTTTATTGTGAATGAAATCCACAATCAAGACAGCATCTTTCTACCAAAGGTACCCTTAAAGTCCAGGCATGAAGCTATAAAAATCAATAGGGTATGTTTTGCTACGATGTTGTCCTATTCCCCGGTTAATGTGCTTGAAGATGAAACAAGTTTCGGGTATATAAAACCCATAATGACATACACATTTTTAAAGGGCTTACCTACAAAACCACAACAAAGAGAAAAAAAGGCTGCCTAAATATAAGGAGAAGGAAACGATGAAGATTACATTAATTTATGACAACGATGTTTACAAAGAGGGCCTTCAGGCTGATTGGGGATTTTCCTGTTTGGTAGAAGTACCCCGCCACAGCGGGAAAAAAATCCTTTTTGATACTGGGACGAATGGCTCTATACTGCTTTCAAACATGGAAAAACTCAATATTGATCCTGCATCTATTGATGAAATCTTTATTTCCCATGCCCATTTTGACCATGTAGGTGGTCTTTCAGCCTTTCTTAATGTGAAAAGCGATGTTACCATTTATGTTCCTCCTTCACTCAGAGGAATCCGGGGTGTAAAGGAGGTAGTTTCGGTGAGTGAGCCTTTACAGATACATGAGAATGTTTTCTCTACAGGAGAACTTGACCATATAGAGCAATCCATGGCGGTCAAAATAGACAAAGGGGTAGTTATTATTGTTGGATGCTCGCATCCAAGGGTGGCGCATATTCTTCAAGCAGCTTCACAATTTGGAAAGGTCTATGCGATTGTTGGTGGTTTACATGGCTTTAGTGAATATGCCTTAGTTAAAGACTTAGAAATGATTTGTCCCACTCATTGCACACAACATAAAGCAGAGATAAAGGCTCTGTACCCAGAGAAATACATTGATGGTGGAGCTGGGAAAATAATCGAATTCTGAAAAATATGAACCCAGTAAATCTTTTCATAACTAATATTTTCTCAACGAGGGTGAAGAACAGTCCACCCTCTTTTGAATGATGATAAAAGCTTTAATGTTGTGCAAAAGTCTCAACGACAATCCTGTTTAAAAGCGAATAAAATAAAATGCTTCACAGGCAGAACTAATTATTTTGGATCTGTCCCTGCATTTTTTATCAATGCTTTTACTGGTTCAAGGCCATAGGGTGTGCCCTCCTCAATGGCCTTAAGAACAGTCCCGCCTCCTGTAAAGAAATAATACTGGGCACTATCCATAGCAGCCAAATACAAGCCGGGGCTAAGGTTCTTGAACTCCTGGAGAGTATCACCACCGCCATAGAACTTTTGGGCATGGCGGTTCTGATCAATGGTCCGGTCCAGTTTTTCTGAACCCTCAAAAAAGTGGGGAGTGCGGCCCATAACTGCATTGACAAATATGGTTTTGGCAGAGCCGATGACTTCGGCCACTCCAGGGGTGTCGAACGATTCGTGGGCCACATCCAAGAAATAACTGTACTTACCGCCCTTCTTGAAATCCTTGATGTTAATAGTCCGGTACTTTCCTTCCACTCGTCCGTCAATTGTATCTGATTCGACCACAAGAGGAAGCTCAACAACTTTTTTTGCCGTATTGTCCTGCTTTACCAGGTCTTTTGCTGCCTTGATGTCAGAATCGCTTACTCCATTGACCCGAATATTGTATTTGGCGCACAAAAAGGTATTATAAATAATTCCGCCCAATATCAAGTGATCAACCTTCTTGTAGATCTGTCTGAGTGGGCTTATTTTGGTATCATATTTGGCCCCAGCAACCACTGCGACAAANGGTCGTTGGGGTTCTAGGACATGCTTGAGATTAATGAGCTCTTTTTGGAGGAGAAAACCTGCAAAGCTTGGTAAATGGCTGGTAATGTCAAATGTGGAAACGTGGGCTTGCCACGAGCCAAAAGCGTCATTAACAAAGACATCGGCAAGGCCAGCCAGTTGCAGAGCAAAGCGCTTCCTTTTTTCTCCCTTATCCTCCTCGCCCTGAAACCAGCGCGTATTGGGCAAATAGATGCCCCCAATCCGGTGAGCCAAAAGGTCCCTAATATGCAAATTGATGGAGGTGTCGATCTCTTTGATGCCCCATTCTGGATCAACAGGAAATCGGGGTATCACAAACTTAGTATACAGTTTACGCTCTAAGTACTCGACAAGTGGGTGAACCGAATGGTCATCTTTCACCCTGATACGGCCAGTTGCTTTGTCACGTGGCCGACCCACGTGCGTCATGATGATAAAACGGCCTCCCCGTTCTACAATATTATACAGAGTGCCCAAGGTTGCATCAATGCGATAGGGGTCACGAATTTCCCCATTCTTGACCACATTGTGGTCCACTCGAACCAAGACAATCTTACCCCTGAGATCGGCATCCTGGATAAGGGGCAAACTGGGGTCTATATCCGGCCTTGTCATGGCAGCACCCCCTTATGTGTTAGGTGTCTAAAAATGAAGGGGAAAAATGATTAAAACCCCTTTTAATGATTTCTTCTATTGAACCATCATCATTAACCATTTTAATGCCTTTTTTCTGTCGTATTCCACCTATCAGGTATAAAGGGGATGCCACCTTATCTTTCCATAACATTTCGAAATCCTTTATGTTCGATTCAGGAACGGTTAACAACAAGAGATAATCCTCTCCACCTGAAAGGGCAAAGTCAAGCGGATCAAACCTAACACGAGAGGCAAGCAGTTTAAGTTCCGAAGAGATGGGTATTTTGCTTTTAAAAAACATTGCCCCTACGCCACTTTCCTTACAGATATGTCCTAAATCTGATAGAAGTCCATCACTTACATCAATCATAGCATTGGCAAGCCCTGAAGCTGCAATAGCCATTCCGGTTTCAATCAACGGTTTTGGTTCGTTATGGATTTTGATAAAATGACTTGCAATAGATTTGGTGGAAGGTATTTCCTTTTTTAAAATGTTAAGTCCTGCAAATGAATCTCCGACATTTCCTGTGAGATATATACTATCCCCTGGTCTGGCACCAGATCTATAGAGAACCTCATTTTCTTTTGCATCACCAATCAGAGAAACATTTATAATCAACTTATCGGGGGAGGCAACCGTATCACCCCCCACTATGTTAATCTTGTAATGCTCACAGATATTTTTCATACCTTTGTAGATATCTTGAATTAGTTCAACATCCATTTCAGCAGGAATGGCCAGGGAGATAAGCAGAACAAGTGGCCTTCCACCCATAGCAGCAATATCGCTTAGATTTACGGCTATTGATTTCCAGCCTAATTGATAAGGGGTTATCTTTGCCTTTAAAAAATGGATGTCTTCAACCAGCATATCCGTAGTAAAGAGCAAAACCCTGCCAGAATAAGGGCCAAAGACAGCACAGTCATCACCAATTCCCTTGATAACATCATTTAAAGTGGTGTTACAATCTTTTTTAATTGATTCTATAAAACCAAATTCTCCGATTTCATCAAATTTCAAGGCCTTTTTCCTTCCCGATAACATTATATGAGGAGTGGTTTGTTATTATTTATACTAGTCCATCCAACGGACAACCCACAACGATCAATTGAATCCTTGAATAGTAAATTTTATCGGAAAAACATGCAAGATGAAAGGTGTATAGAGGGCACAATCTTTTGATTCATCACTCACGCATCTCGCTTGATTCCCTTATTGATATTATGTATACTGCACCATGTTAAAAAAGGAGATCTCATTGTTTATTACTTTTGAAGGAATCGATGGTTGCGGGAAATCCACACAGCTCTCCAGGTTTGAGACAACACTCAAGAAACAGGGAATCTCTTTTGTAGTTACAAGTGAGCCTGGGGGGACAAGAATAGGCCAGGCTATACGAAAAATACTTTTAGATATAGATAATGTCGATATAGCTCCTTTAACCGAGCTTTTTCTCTATGAAGCTGACAGGGCCCAGCATATAAGTGAGATAATTAAGCCCGCCTTAGATGCTGGAAAGTGGGTTATATGTGATCGATATTTTGATGCCACAACAGTATATCAGAGTATTGTCTTAGAGCAGCATGAGAAGCTCGTTGAGCAATTAAACTATGAGGCCACTTTGGGATTAGAGCCAGACATTACCTTTCTTTTAGATTGCCCGGTAGAGGTAGGCTTTGAACGGATAGAAAAAAGGGACAAAGCTGATAAAAAAATAGATAGATTTGAGAAAAAGACCATCGATTTCCATATCAAGGTACGATATGGGTATCTTGCATTAGCAAATAAACATAAAAATAGGTTTAAGATTATAGATTCTACATTAGATAAAGACCGCGTGGAGAGAAAAATAAGAGAAATAATGTCTCTCTATTTGCCTAAGGTAGTTATTTGAGTTTGTTGAGTTAAAACCCTATAAACGCAATGAACGCAAAAACATTGGTATGAGTCCTAAATCATTTAAGGAAATAATCGGTCAAGACAAGGCGATAACCTTTTTAAAAAGGATTATAGCCGGGGATACAATTGCCCCTGCGTATCTATTCACTGGTATNCAAGGAATTGGTAAAGCAACCACTGCTATGGCTTTTGCCTTATTNATCAATTGTATGGATCCGNTTGATGGGGATGGATGCAAGAGATGCAGTTCCTGTAAAAAGATACTCGATGGAAACCATCCTGATCTCATTATTATAGAGCCTGATAAGGAAAAAAAGGGGATCGGGATTAACCAAATCAGGGAGATTAATCGGCATCTTGCCTTCTCCCCTGCTCTTGAGCGGTACAGGATAATTACTGTAGATCCAGCTGAAAAAATGACTGATGAGGCAGCCAATGCATTTTTAAAGGCCCTTGAGGAGCCGCCTCCTCATAACATTTTTATTTTGAATGTGAGAGATCCTGGAGAACTTCTTCCAACTATTGTTTCTCGATGTCAAAAGGTTCCCTTTAAACCTCTCCCTACCGAAGCTGTTGTAAATTGGTTGATAAAAGAAGAAAATATGGATAAAGAAAAGGCAAAAATTATAGCCAAGCTTTCAGAGGGAAGTCTCGGCAAGGCAATGAAATTATGCAAGGAAGACCTTTTTACTCACAGGATAAGCTGGGTAACTATGTTAAATAATGTTATTAACAACTCCTCTGATATGGTGATTGATCTGGCTCGTGAGCTGCCTGGTTTTGGGAAAAGCTCCGTCACAAACAAAGACATAAAGGATGATACCATAGCTTTGATGTTGGGAATATGGAAGAGTTGGTATAGAGATATTATCCTTTCNAAATTAGAGGGTACACAAGATCTCATTTTAAATTCTGATCTCAGTAATCATCTTAAAACGGCATCTGCGGTATATACTTTTGATGCACTCATGAGGTCGCTTGCAGTTATTGCCAGGGCCGAACATGATCTCATGGACAATAGAAATGTCCTGTTTCTCCTTGAAAGATCATTGCTGGGGTTGAAAAGAGCAGTAAAGGAGTCATATGTCTGAAGAGAGTCCAAAAAAAATTGTTAACGTCAGCTTCAGGGACAATGGAAGAATTTATGAAGTGTATACTGGTAATTTTTTCCTTAATAAGGGAGATAAGGTAATCGTTGAAACTGTCGAAGGCATTGAACTGGGAACCGTATGCAGTCAACCCAGGCTTCGGGATGCCTCCATGCCAGAAAGGCCGATCAAAAAGGTATTTCGCCTGGCTACAGCAGAAGATATTAAAAAAAAGGAGGAAACTGAAAGGATTGAAGCAGAGGCCATGCAGTTCTGTAAAAAACAGATAGATGATAAAAAAGTTCCGATGAATCTGGTAGCAGTGGAGCTTTCCTTTGACATGAGCAGACTAACCTTTTTTTATATTTCCACTACTCGGGTTGATTTCAGGGAATTGGTAAAAGACCTTGTTCAAAAGTTTGCTACTCATGTGGAGATGAAGCAGATTGGCACCAGAGACTTGTCAGGAATGCTGGGTGGAATTGGCCATTGTGGCCGCCAATTATGCTGTTCATTATTTCTGTCAAACTTTGACCCTATTTCTATACGGATGGCGAAAGATCAAGATCTTTCCCTCAATCCAGATAAAATCTCCGGTATATGCGGGAGATTGATGTGTTGTCTTGCCTATGAATATGATACGTATGCAGAAATGAAAAAAAACTCACGAGGAAATAATGAACCAAAATAGCAAGGATTCATTTTATATCACTACACCAATTTATTATGTGAATGCAGAGCCACATATAGGACATGCCTATACCACTATTGTAGCTGATGTAATTGCACGGTTTTACCGCCTTTGCGGTGTTTCCACATTTTTCTTAACAGGCACTGATGAGCATGGTGACAAGGTTGTGGAGGCAGCAGAAAAATCGGGCGAAACTGTCACGGCATATGTCAATAGGATAAGCAAAACCTTTAGAGAAACCTGGCCCAAACTTACTATTGAAAATGACTATTTTGTGCGCACTACTGACAAAAATCATCAAGATACGGTCAGGGAGATCCTCTCTAAGGTATATGAAAAAGGAGATATCTATTTTGGTGAGTATGAGGGAAAATACTGTATTGGATGTGAGCGGTTTTATACAGAGACAGAATTGCTACAAGGTAGGTGCCCAATTCATTTGACAGAACCAAAGCTTATTAGTGAGGAAAATTACTTCTTCAGGATGAGTAATTATCAAGAGTGGCTTATCAATTATATTGCTCAATACCCTGATTTTATAAGGCCAGAGAGGTACAGAAACGAGGTAATTGCCTTTTTGAGGGAGCCACTGGAAGATCTCTGTATATCAAGGCCTACAACAAGATTATCCTGGGGGATTCCACTTCCCTTTGATGATAAGTATGTGACCTATGTCTGGTTTGATGCCTTAATTAACTATATATCAGCTCTTGGTTACCCAGAGGGAGACCTTTTTCATAAATTTTGGCCTGTTGCACAGCATATTATTGCAAAGGATATTCTCAAGCCCCATGGAATATTCTGGCCATGTATGCTCAAATCAGCCGGCATTGAGCCTTATCAGCACCTTAATGTCCATGGGTACTGGAATGTGAATATGGGGAAGATGTCAAAAAGCCTGGGAAATATCGTGAAGCCCATGGATTTAGCCCATAAATACGGCTTGGATGCATTCAGATATTTCTTACTCAGAGAGATGGTCTTTGGTCTTGATTCTGATTTCACCGAGGAATCCCTTGTGAAGAGGCTTAATTCAGATCTGGCAAATGATTTGGGGAATCTGATCTCTCGATCCATGACCATGGTAATTAACTACTTTGATGGAAAACTCCAATCCCCGTCCACATTCAACAAAGAGGATATTCTCCTGCAAGATATTTCTTATAGGGTGATCAAAGAATATAAGGCTATGATGAAACAATTCATTTTTCACAAGGCATTAATCGGTGTTTGGGAATTAATTGGCAGGGCAAATAAATACATTGATACCATGAAACCTTGGGTGCTGGCAAAACAAGATAGAGAAAGACTGAACACGGTGCTCAATACTATCACCGAGGTAATTAAAATAATCTCAGTGCTGCTGTGGCCGTTTATGCCGCAAACCGCGGAAAAGATACAGCATCAATTGGGATTAGGTATCGTTGGGGTGAAATTGCCCTTTGATAGTATAGAGGAATGGGGGAAAGCACAAAGGGTCAGGCCCATATCAAAGGCCGCGCCCCTTTTTCCAAGGGTAACCCCAGTAAAAGAAGCGAAGACCGACGCCCCTTTCGACAGGGTTGAGCACAAAAAGGAGGAAAAAGTGAAAGAAGAACCAGGGCTGGTAAGTCTTGAAGACTTTCAAAGATTAGACCTACGAGTTGGCACTATCAAGGAAGCAGAAATTATTCCCGGATCTAAAAAATTGCTCAAGGTCGTGGTTGATATTGGAGAAAAGAGGACAATAGTGGCTGGGATGGCTGCTTACTACCAGACAAATGAGTTAATAAATAAACAGGTGATAGTGATCGCAAATCTCGTACCCGTCACACTTATGGGTGTTGAATCCAAAGGGATGATACTTGCTGTAGAGGATGAAGGTGGGGTGTATCTTCTCAAGCCAGATAAAGAAAGTAAGCCAGGAAGCAGTATCAGGTAAGTCTCTTAGGGGAACAGATAGATTTGATACATAGCCATACTGTTAAATAATGTAACAATTGTCAAAGATCCGAACATATGATTATCATGGAAAATGGGCGCAGATTAAAATGCGAAACGGCTCCTTCCTTTATACAATGGGATAGGTAGAAACGAGAAACGATGGCATAAAACTTGCTATATATTTAAACTAAAAAAGTTTTATTCAATTAACAAATGAGCAAGTGGCCGTGATCAGCCACTCAAACACATCGCAGGTAGGGAATATGCGTGTGATTCAAGTACAGAGCAAAAGAGAATCCGGTTTTACTCTCTTCGAGCTAATAACAACGGTCAGCATCCTTGCAATAATGGCCATGATTGCTATCCCGGCCTTTACGTCCATGTTGCCGGGGATGCGCCTGAATGGTGCCGCAAGGCAGGTGATGGGGGATTTGATGGCCGCGAGGATGAAGGCTGTTAAACTGAATCACAGGACAAAGGTCTTCTTCGACAGCAGCTCTCAATACAGAATATGCGATGATGCAGATAACAATGAGACGGTTGCCGATGGAGAAGGCGATGTTAAGACCAGGAACATCCAGACAGATTATTACGACGTAACATTGTCAAATACAGCGGAGCCGGTTTTCCAGTCAAGGGGCAATGCAACTGGCGCCACTGTGACGGTGACCAATTCTTCCGGCTCAAAAGATGTGAAGGTCGCTATTACCGGACGGGTTAAGATTGATTAGTGAATCCGACTTAGAGAAAAAAGACCATGTCAAGATGCAAGCATAATGATAATGGCTTTACTTTGATAGAAGTTCTGGTAGCGATCGTTATCCTCACTGTCGGACTGCTGGGCATGGCCTCTCTGACAGGGGCAATCATTAGAGGCAACAAGCTCAGCAATGACCTCGCGACAGCTACAACCCTGGCGCAGGATAAAATGGAGGATATAAGAAGGATTAAGGTAACAGGCTATTCAAATGTTCTTTCCGAAACGAAAGCTTTGTGCTCATCCCCTTATGACCAATATAAGAGAGAGGTTTCGGTTACCGACGACAGCCCAGCCCCAAACATGAAAACGGTGAGCGTAAAGGTCTATTGGGGAGGAGCTTCAAAGGAAGATCACAATGTTGAATTAAAAACCATCTTTGCCAGATAATTAAGAGAGTAAATGAAAAATCCGACAAAAAACAGTGAACAAGGATTTACCCTCATTGAGTTGCTCATCGCTATGGCAATAGCACTTGTTGTCATCGCAACCTTGTCAAATGCTTTTACTTTCAGCCGAAAAACTTACAACCTGCAGGAGCAGATTGCCGAAATGACTCAAAGTGCACGGGCAGCATTGGACATGATCAGCCGAGAAGTCAAGATGGCCGGGTATGATCCTACAAGGACACTGACACTTGGTACGACCGTCGGCGTGCCGTACAGCAGTTCACAGCTTGAGATACGGGCTGATTTAAACGGCGATGGGGATACGTCCGATTCCCATGAAATCATAATCTACACGGAAGACAGTACAAATAAACAGATTGACAGGGCAACAGGTGGTGGCTCCTCTCAACCATTCGCCGAAAATATCGAATCATTTTCTTTCCAATATTACGACGAGGACGGAAACGCAACGACTACAAGCAGTGACATTCGAGAAATAGAGATAACAGTGGAGTCCAGAACTGCGGAGCCGGATCCACGTTACTCACACCCGGTTTACTCTGATGGGTACAGGCGATACACCCTTAAATCGTACGTAACACCGCCAAATCTCGACCTTTAGTCCGGAGATTTTGGATATGAAATTATCATTGAGCACTAAGATGGGCTTATCGGTTATGCGAACTGCGTGCAATAATGAAAACGGTGCCGCGCTCGTTATTGCGCTCATGTTTTTAACCATCGTGGGATTGCTGGGAACTACCGCGTATGTGATCACAACAACAGATATCAAGATCGGTGCCAATTATAAGGCCAGCGTGCAGGCTTCTAATGTGGCACAGGCAGGGATAAACGAGGCACTCTATCGCCTAGGCCTGTTTGATGACAACGGGACAGTTGCCCCACCTTCCGGCTCAATGATCAACATTAACGGTCTCACAAGTAACAATGCGGCCATAAGCATTGACCCGAATGGTCTTTTGAGCAACGACAATGACGATGATGGAAATGGGGCAGTAGATGACATCAGCGATCTAAATTACAACGGCACCTGGGATAACAGGAATTGGCAGACCAAAATTATGCTCAAGACCTCAGATGATGCGGACACGACCGCAACCGTTTACACGCCCACCATTCAGCCATCCGGAACCTGGTTGGAGTACTCCTCGGCTACTGTGGACGGAACCGAACTGACCATCGGGTTCAAGAAAGATGAAGACGATATGGATAGTGATGGTGACACCACTGAGATCGTCTTCTACGATGGAAGTCTGGCAAACCCTTTTAATGTCGATGCAACGTCCGTTGGGGGGAACCCTGCATCTGGACAGCCAGTGGTAGTCATTACCTCCACGGGTAAAGCTGCGGACGGTTCAATTAAAAAGCTGCGGGTAGTAGCTGTTCGCCAACCATTAGATATCGATGCTGAAGCTGGTGTTATGGTCAATATGTCTCCTGATTTCTCAGGGTCTGCTATAATTAGTGGGTTTAATTATGATGGGGCCACAACCTCTGCTGATTGCGCTGGAACCTGCGGCGAATCCGCATGGGACGATAAGGACGGCCTATTCGATACCAACGGCATTGATAATCATGGCGGCGCTGAGTCCTATACGTACACAAACCCTAGTCCGCCTCCTGCAACGATAAACAAAAACTGGGATGATCCGGACGTTAATCTTTTTCCCCCCGTACCTCTCCCTCCCAACAGCGAGGAGGAACAGGGTACGGAAGACAAAATACCCTATGGAAATCAGCTGGAAGCCTCCGGCCATAAGCCAGGGGCATGGACTCCCTTAGGCGCTGGCACAGTTTCACCGCATGCTGACGTATTCGGGGGAGATAGCACAACGCCATGGAAAATAGAAGCTGCACCAGCATGGCTGACATTAGCGGATATGCTTGGCGTTACGCCACAAACGTTAAATGAAATCCTTGCGGAAGCAAACGTCACAGAGGCTGACATGGACGGTTCTGGCAAGTTATTAGTTGCTCCGCAGGGAGTTATGCATATCAACAACGCCGGTGGAAACGAACTGAAGATAACCAGTTCTACTCCAGATAATGATAAGGGATGGGGATTATTGTACATTACCGGAGACGTTGACTTCCAGAACCTTGAATTTAAGGGGTTAATGTATGTAGAAGGTGATGCAAAAATGACGGGAAACCTTTGGTTGCTGGGGTGTATCGCAGTCAAAGGTGTAACAACTGGACAGTTCTCTTCCGGCAACGGGACATTTCTTTATAGCGCTGATGCTTTGAAATATTACACTAATGCGGGGATGGAATACACAACTCTTTCGTGGTATGATGATCTGGGCTAAGATAGATTATTCTCGGCAGTCGTCCGGAGTCTCTGCTTTCACTTATTGTTTGACTCGAAACCACCATGGAGGGAGTACACCATCATTATCTTTTTTCAGTTTAAGGGCTAAATCAGCTAACTCTTTCTCTGATTCTTTTATTTCTTTTTTCGCCTCTCTTATCGCAGTTCTATCTCGAGTTCTTCTTGCCTCCTTCAATCGCTGACGGGCGTTTACGTATTTTTCCGTGAGAGTCCTTTTTTCCTCCTCGTAACACGCAACATCAATCTCTTTGACCTTCTTCTGCCTTTCATCTTTCCCTTTTACCGTGCCTCTCTTTTCTTCCAAGCCCTCCTTCGCCTTTCCTGCTGCCTCAGACACCCCCTTTTTCTCAGCCCCCTCCTTTTCCGCTGGCTCACTCAGCTTTTGCCTGTAAGTCTCGTCCTTCTCCTCCGGTAAATCCTCTATCTCTTCAATCTTCTTTACCAGGTCCTTTTGAATCCCTATGACCCCGCCATACCTTTCAAACTTTATCTGCCCCTCTTCTTCCCAGTATCGTTCAGTAACAAACTCTCCCCCATTTTTGAGATAAATGATATAGGATGCAAGACAGACGCAAGGGTATATGGCGAAAGCGGCAGTGACTATTGCTGCAAAAATCTTTTTCATACACTCTCCTGGTTTTGGATTGGCGATGTATTATTGTTGATTGAAATCTACTGGAAATAATGAAATATGTTCATTCTATTTATAGCAAGGCATACCCTTTCCAAATACACTAATGGTGCTATAATTAATCTCAATTCTTTCATGTTTTTTCATTATTTTCTCCGAAATTACAAGCATATTTCCGTCACCCTCCACACCCTCTCTGGTGAGGCATTTAAGGGCGGCGGTAAAATAAGGATATAAAAGAGAACAATCTTTTGATACGGGTGACTGAAAGGAATATCGTAAAGGCAGGTCACCAGGATTGCAAAGATTCCTGTTTTTAGACTATATGCGGATAGCCTCACTTGAAAATATCCTCTTACTTAGGTACTGTCCAATCTTGGTTATGTTTCATTTGCTCTGGAATTATAGTACCTAAGTTCAAATGACAAAATCCACATGTCAATTCAAATCCAAATGACTAAATGCCAAATATTTCTTATTTGAAATTTGATATTAATAATTACTAATCCGTTGCTTTACAATTTCTTTGGGAGCTAAACGGCATTATAATTTCATATAAAAACCTTTCTAATGCCATATCATATACCATTTTATTAATTCCTGGCCAAAAAAGATATAGATAATAGAAGCAAGAGAGAGAAAAGGACCAAAAGGTATCTTATACCTCAACCCTTTTTTGTTTATTAACAAACCGCCACCACCAATTAGGGCACCAATTACACTACTTGAAAGGAGTATAAAAGGTATTGCCTTCCACCCGAGCCATGCACCTATCATTGCAAGGAGTTTAATATCGCCACCTCCCATACCATCCCGGCCAGTTAACCATTTATATCCTATGGCTACGATGAATAAAAAACCTCCTCCAATCAAAATTCCAAAAAGGGATTCAACCCACGACATCATAGGGATAAGAAAAGAGGCCCCTATCCCAAAAAAAATTCCCGGAATGGATATACTATCTGGTATAAATTGATAATCGATATCAATAAATGTTATGATAAGCAAAGAAGCAGCAAATAAAAAAAAGAGTAAAAACTGTAGGGTTAGCCCATGCTTTATAAAGAGGGCCAAGCAAAGCAAACCAGATAATCCCTCCACTACTGGATAGCGAATAGAGATATGCTCTTTGCAGTACCTGCATTTTCCTCCCAGAAGGATATAACTTACAATAGGGATGTTATCGTAGAATTGTATGGGCTTACCACAATGGGTGCAATGAGAGGAGGGAGATACAATTGATACCTTTTTTGGTAATCGATAGATGCAAACATTTAAAAAACTACCTACTATTGCACCGAGGATAAAAATAAATGTTGGAATCATTCTTTAGTAATGGTTTATAATTCGTTATTATTTAAGTTCAAAGTTCAGGGGTTCAGGGTTCAACGTTCAGGGTTAGGGAAAAGACTGCGGGTTTTGCCACGTCATTGCCAAACGCCATGCTCCAGATTT
>JGI10211J14876_10000383_pt1 | contig 18910 bp, 18 predicted proteins | sample Etolagsediment_FD_14876 | JGI IMG/M metagenome (IMG submission 14876)
ACGGTGTTGAGTATCCGCTTCAGAACAAGAAAATCTATGATAAGATGAAAAAAACAATAAAAAACAATAAAAAGAAATGAGTAAATTAAAGATCGAAATTGTAGAAAGTGATGAGAACACACTTAAAATGTCGAAAAAAATGCTTGTAGAGCACTTGCAGCAATATGGCATTCTTCAACTGGTCACTGATTTTGATATTGATGAATCTCTTTTATATTCACTAAAAGATAATTATACGAAAAAAGAATTTGTACAACTATTGAAATCTGGAAAATACATTGTCTCTGAATCAATGATCGAACAAATGATACAAGATGAATTCTTAGAACAAGAGGATATAAATGAAATGTCAATGACTATCTATCAGAATTTCACAAAGGATTTCATTGACAGATATAAAGAACACATCAACTGGCATCGAATGATGATATATCTTAGTTGCAGTGAAGATATTGATTATGAGAAATTCATTGACATCATAAAGGAAAAAGATCTTTGGAACAGCATATCATGTAACCAACTTGACAAGGATTTCATTAGAAAATATAAAGACAAATTGAATTGGGACCTTGTCTATGTTGTAAATCATTTCTCTGAGGAAGAACTGGAAGAATTCAAAGATCATATTGTTGAGAGAAAATATGTCGATCAGGATGGAAATGAAATTTCACTATCAGAGATAGAAAATATCATTAAAAACATGACAACTGACAAGGAAAAACAGAATATTATCGAAAAAATGAATGAAAAGATGAAACATCTTTCAAGTGATGAGATAAAAAAGGTTGAACAGATCATAGATGTCTTAAGCAAATGACAATATCAACAGAACTTACAGAAAACAATAACCTTGAAAATTTCCACTACATTCTAAGTAGGTACTCATCTTATAATAAATCACTAAGACAGGTCAAGATGAACACGATATTCGGCAAGAAATCAATATTGTGTGTCGATGACATAAAACCTGCTTTGCGCATAGATGGTCTGAATGAAGAAAATGAGATCATACGCAATATTCTAAAATGTGATTCATTCGAAATGGAAATTGATAAGGATCTGAAAGTAACAAGAATACATTACAATATCATAGAAAAAAATGCTGAAATTGAATCCATTTTACCCTATCAGATAAAAATGGTAGGATATGATAAGCCACAGGTGAGTGGATTCTTTGTCAAAGAGTTTTAGAATTCAAACTCACCACCTTCATCTCCACCACCTGGCTCAGGACCACCGCCTTCATCCCCACCTATATCACCACCGACATCACCACCCATGTCGCCACCAGCATCCATGCCTTCACCTTCCATACCTTCAGCTGATCCACCACCTTGTGAGTCACGCTGCCAGTATCTCAAGTTCTCCTGTTTTTCCTCTGGTGATAATTTCAAAACATGGTCGATAAGATATTCTATATGGAAATAGGGTTCACCATCCCCCTTTTGAATTCCAGTAAATGTTTGTAGTATCTCTGCCTTTTTAGAAAGATTACCCAACTTTCTCCATTCTTCAAAAAGCTGATTCGATAGAAAATCAATGTCTATCTGATTTAAAAATCTTTCATCATCCTTATATTCTGGGAATTCAACCAATATCTGCAACTTCAAAGGCTTTACAATTGTTTCCTTGAATATGGCTCTCAATCGCTGTATGAAATTTGCAAACTTTGCCTCATCTCTCGTGATCTCAGCAGCATCGTTGAAAACCGATCCACCTCCATTTTCAGCCTCGAATCTTTGCATAGGTATCTTTGATGCTCTTTTCAGAATATTGAAAAACCATTTCAGAATATCATCCTCATTAAGATTGTGACCTTCAGGCGATACTATTTCCATCTGCGGAGTTCCTGCATCTCCATCAGGGAACCAAAATTGTTTATTATATGGTAAATGTTTTGATCCATTTATAGTAAGAGTTCCAAGCGAATCATCCCACTCGACCTCTTCAGAATAATCCTGTATCAACTGACCTATCTGTTCTTCTGCTCTTTGTCTACCAAGTCCTTTTGTCGGTATTGTGAATTTCTGATAAAGTGTTGCATTTATCATATTGAACATGATCTTTGTCTGTTCTATGATCTTGAGCTGATTGTATGGCTTGATAAGTCCCTCAACATAGGATGTTTCTGAGTAATCATTCTGTGTTGAATATGAAATGAATATGATCTGTGAATCAAGGAATATTCTTCTTAGTTGTGGATCCTCAGGATACTGGATCCAAAGGTGACCAATATTAGGCTCATATGCCGGAACAAGAGTTTCAGGTCTCAATCGATTGAACATTATTATATTCTTTTTCTTATCATCCCAAACTATCTCCATTGCAAGGTAACCATCAATTAGAAAGTCTTTCATCATTGACCATGCTGTGACGGTATCAGCAAAACCATATCTTGAGTAGATCTTTTCAAAATATTCAAGATATTTATCTCTGACCTCTTGTGGATAATCATTTGATATGAATGCTGCTTCACAGAAATCCTTATCAGAATAAACAATTGCTTCGTCACATATCTGAGTTATGAAATCACGGATCTCATCTTTTATAGAATACTCACGCAATATTCTTCTTTTATCAGCATAACTCCTATCCAAATATGGAATTGATTTCTGATTCAATACCGATGCAACTGCCTTTCTCGAAAAGAAACTGTACATCGAATTACCCTGTGTCTCATAAGGATCCTCATTTATACCGACACCCACTTGGTTTCTGGCTATCATATCATCATAGTTCATACCCCAATTGGAAAGATTCCTGAGAATCCTTGAAAAAAGACCTTTGTTCTCAACGGCCGAGTTCACATACGAAAATTGACTTTGATTGTTATTTGGATTATAAGATGCCATTCATTTTTTAAAATTTTATCATTGTATATATAAAAAATCCTACCCTCTATCGACCATATTTCATATAACTCTTCTGTATATCAGCTATATGACCTGATAGAACCTTGTAATTTTCCGATATTTCACCGGTTATGTCATAAAAATCGCTTATGACAGATTGTATTATTTCTCTGTGTCTCTGCTCTTTTGTCTCAATTTTCTTTTTCCAAGTATCCATCAATTTATTAGGGTCATACTTGTTCGAAGGATAAGAAGAGTATAAGAATCTTGGAAGAAGTTCAAGTGATATTCTATGAACGCCAACTATTTGAGCAACATTATATTCCCTTATCGAATATTCAAAACCTATTCTCAACAATTGTTGATACATACCGACAAAATCAACCTGCAATAATTTATCAGTATTAAAATCCTCATCTCTTATGAATTCATCGAAAATTCTGACTCTGAGTTCAAGAGGTATAAAGTTGAAGTTGACACCAAGTAATACTATCATGTTTTTGAATTCTCTGTGATCACATATGAAAACTGGGGAATATTTCATCCAATTTGAATCATCCATATAGAAGAAATGATAGAAACCACCTACCTGTATCTCAGATTTATCTATCAATTCACACTCATCAGACGAATTCTTGTAAAGATTGAACATATACTCGGTGTTGTTCTTATAGTAATCAACGATATCTTTACCATATACCATTTGACTTAATTTCAACCTTTCATTGAGAGCTCCCATAATGATATATATAAATTATGATAAACTCTAAGCCAAATAATAGCAAATATCACCAAGGCAATTTCATACCGGAAAATAAAGACAAGGTTATCAAGTTGAACTCGGAAGGTGGACTATACTACAGATCAATGCTTGAATTCAAGTTCATGACATGGCTCGATAAGAATGAAATGATCAAAAGATGGTGTGGAGAGTGCATTAAAATACCATATCAACTCACACACTATGAAAAAGATGGTGACATCAACCTTAAAAGCCACACTTATTACGCAGATTATTATTATGAACTTATAAATTCAAATGGTGAGATAAGCAAAGTAGTTGTCGAAGTAAAACCACACAAGGAGTATGAGGATGTTGTTCTGTTTGAAAAAAAACAATTCAATATACCGGAAAATGCAAATGTGAAAAAGATGAGAAACTTAGAGTATCGATTGAAAATGGCTCAGAAGAATTCACAGAAATGGAAAACCATGATAAAGTGGTGTGACAAAAAAGGATTTAAATTCATTGTTGTCACAGAAAAACACTTGAAATGATCATTTTTTCAACTTTTCCCAATCGATCTTTGTAACGATAGGTTTTGAGTTGATCTTATTGAAAAGTTCCCAATTCAAAATTGATTCGTTCTTAGTTTCTTCTGGTAACATATCATAAAGTTTGTAAAGTTTGCGCTTCATTTTCATCGATGTAAAATTAAGGTCTTTTATCAGATTTTCAAAATATTTTTCTCGATTATTTTCATATTTTTGAAACTTATTCAATCGATCAACAAATATCTTTCTTAACTTTTCCTCATTTGATGGATCAACAACCAAAGGCTGATTCATTATTATGTTGATAACATTTCCCGACCTTAAAACTGGATTCTCTCTTACAAGTCTTCTCTTATATCCATCGATCTGACGATCGAGGGATTTAATGTCATTATTGATGATATTTATCAGGACAATATTCAGAACATCATCAACCGGATCACCAACACTTTCATAATCCTCACTGGCATATAGTTGCTCAAGAAAATATTTCAACATTGGGTCTGATTTTATCGTTTCTTTTAACATATCAAGTGTCATTGTCTCTCCCTTGCTCAACCATTTTATTATTTCAGAACTTTTTATATAATCTCTGAAATCTTTCTTTGTTATATTATTCTCAACCATATCCGTATAGAATTCGACAGGTCTTACAAGATTCTCCTCAACTGTCGTGTAATAAAGTAGAAATAAGAATTCAGCCACCGAAGGAAGTCCAATATTGAACTGAAAAGATTGATACTTTGAGTATCCAATCACAGAAGGATTTCTATAATAATTGTCATAAAGATGCTTAAGCTCATGTGCGATGTGTGAGACCACAGCGACATCACTCAATTCATTTCGTATCTTTTCGATATCGATCCGGTCACACACAATGTTTATCACAAGTGATGGGTCATCCATTATCGACCTTTTTCTTAATTTTTCACCACTCATTTCAAACTCAGCTCCCATAGCCATTGACATCGAATGAACTTGAGTGAGCGGTTGATCAATTTTATCCAAGTTTATCTTCACAGAAATATTGAGATCCAAATTACCTATTCGGAAGACGGTGTATAAGAGTAAATTCTCACCAAAAAATATATCAATGTTTTTTCGATTTAAATATGTCAATATGCGTCGGTGTATTCTTTTGGCTACAAGCTCAATATTATCAGGAACACCCATTTTTTCGTTTATCATAGCATATATATTAAGTTTCCCTACTAAGAAAATCCTCATATGCTGACCGGATACCATCTGAAATATCTGTCTTGTATCGCCAACCCAAATCATTCAATTTACTGACATCAAGAAGTTTTCTTGGAGTACCATCCGGCATGTCAGAGTCATATACCACTCGACACTCATATCCAACGACCTGTTGAATGATACCTACAAGTTCTTTTATTGATATGTCAACACCGGTGCCGATATTTATGATCTCATTACCAGAATAATTTTCAAATACATGTAAAATAGCATCCGCAAGGTCATCGACATAAAGAAATTCTCTCCTTGGATTGCCTGACCCCCAAACGGTGATCATATCAGATCCACTTATTTTAGCTTCGTGAACTTTCCTTATCAAGGCCGGTAGAACATGTGATGTCTTGCTATCATAATTATCATTTGGTCCGTAAAGATTGGTAGGCATGACTGAAATAAAATCAGTGCCATATTGTTCATTGTATGATTGGCACATCTTTATCCCTGATATTTTGGCAATCGCATAAGCATCATTCGTTGGTTCGAGCTCACCCGTCATAAGATATTCCTCTTTTATAGGCTGAGGTGACATTTTAGGATAGATACAGGACGAACCAAGGAATACTAATTTTTTCACACCACTCAGATATGATGAGTGGATAACATTTGTCTGTATCATTATATTCTGATAGATGAAATCTGCCTTTTCGGTGCTGTTGGCCAATATACCACCCACCTTGGCAGCTGCCAAAAAAACAAAGTCAAATTTCTCTGAACAGAAAAACTCAATGACTCTTTTTTGATTGGTGAGATCAAGTTCAGAACTTGATGGACTGACTATGTTTTTGAATCCTAACATCTTTAATTTTCTGATCAATGCTGATCCCACCATTCCACGACCACCAGCAACAAATATCTTTGAATAAGGTTTTATCTTCATTTCAATCTTTTAATGTCATTTTCCACCATTTCTTTACACAACTGTTCAACAGAATACTCAGGCATCCAACCAAGTTGTCGTCTTGCCTTTGTTGAATCACCCAATAGCTCATCTACCTCAGTTGGCCTGAAATATTTAGGATCAACTTTTACAAGACACTTTCCTGAACTCACATCGACACCAATCTCATCACAACCCTCACCAGACCATTCTATATCGATCCCGATATATTTGAATGACATTTCAACAAATTTTCTGACAGATATCATTTTACCGGTTGCAAGAACATAATCATCTGGATTTTCCTGTTGCAACATCAACCACATACCTCTGACATAATCTTTCGCATGTCCCCAATCGCGTTCGGCATCAAGATTGCCAAGATAAAGTATTTCATCTGATCCTTGACTTATCCTTGCAACCGCCTGTGTTATCTTTCGAGTGACAAATGTTTCACCTCTGACAGGACTTTCATGATTGAAAAGAATTCCTGAACACGCAAACAAATCATATGATTCTCTGTAATTGACGGTGATCCAATGCGCATAAAGCTTTGCAACACCATAAGGACTTCTTGGATAAAATGGAGTTGTTTCTCTTTGAGGAACCTCTTGAACTTTACCGAACATCTCTGATGTTGATGCCTGATAGAATCTTGTTTTTTTCTCTAAGTTCAAAATTCTTATTGCTTCCAATATCCTCAATGCACCAAGAGCATCAGAATTTGCTGTATATTCAGGTGTTTCGAATGAAACCTTTACATGTGACTGAGCTGCCAGATTGTATATCTCATCAGGCTGTACTTCCTGAATTATTCTTATTATATTGGTCGAATCGGTCAGGTCACCATAATGAAGTTTGAAATTCACATCATTATACAAATGATCGATCCTTTCTGTATTGAAACTTGAACTTCTTCTTTTTATTCCGTGAACCTGATAACCTTTAGATAATAAGAACTCAGCCAAATAACTTCCATCCTGTCCGGTCACACCGGATATTAACGCAATTTTCCCCATTTAAAATGTTTTCTTTTTGTATTGATTTTTATTATATTTGTTTCATGGTGGAAAAATATATCGACTATCTTATTGAAATTTTCAAACTTTCTGACGATGGATTCAGATCGATAAGAATAGGTCAGTTGAGCAGAAGAAAGGAAACACTTTTAAAACTGAATATCAAAGAAGCAGAGAGAAGGTGTTTTGAGACTCATAGAATACTGTCAAAAAAACATCCCGAAACCATGAAAGGATCAATGGATTATTACCAATTCAAGAGAAGTGTCATAATCAGATCAATTACCTGACCATATCGAATATCTTTCTGTGAAACTCATCATAACTTAACTCAGGATCGAGCTCTTTTATAGGGTTCAAATTTATATCAATATCTACATTCAAAGGTCTATCAAGTATCTTGGCTGCCATGTACCTATGATGGCCATCCTCAATAAAGAATCCCTTCTCACCATTATGAACTCTATAACTCACCTCTATTGGTTCATTTAAATTTATCGTTTTTGCCCATTCTTTTTCAGAAAGGCCACTCGTTCGAATCTCATACTTGACATTCCCAATATCATCCCACCAGCGTATTTTAAGCCTATCAGGCTCAAGTTGCTTGATATCTGATTCACTGAAACCATGGGCCAATCTATCGAGAATATCAATAGGTATTCCACCCGAACGCAATAGTTGTTCCGAACTTGTGAATTTTTTCATAAACGCACAAAGCTCATCATAAAATGGATTGTTCTTGATATTATCAAGTGATTCAAATATCATGTGATATCTTTTGATATGCATGCAAGTATATATTAAACATACAAGATGAACTACTCATTGGCTAAGATACTCTTCGAGTAAATACCAATGAGTTTCCAACCTTAAATCAAGGTTTCTAAACTTTTATGGAAAAATTTAATATATTTTACACCACACAAGCTAAAGACTTGTGTGTTTTAATATTTCAAATAAACAAGTTACACATGAAAGCATTCTTATCAACTGACTGGCACTTCGGAATCTATATAAACGATCTCAACAAATGGCTTGATATGATGGAGGACTACTTTTTGAATTTCTTCATTCCATATCTTAGAAAAAATACAAAGCAAGATGATATACTCATCATTTTAGGAGACATCTATGATAATAGAACATCAATCCCAATTATAGTCTCATATAAATTAGAAAAGATATTGAACGAAATATCAAAGATATTACCTGTTCATATCATTGTTGGAAACCACGATCTTTGGAACAAAGGAACAAATGATGTCAATTCTGTGAGGTTATTTGACCATATAGATAACATTTCAGTCTATACAGAAACCACAACATTGGAAATGTGTGGTAAAAAACTGGTCCTGATGCCATGGGTCGAGAAAAGATTTGATATGATAAATGAGTTGAATGACAACCCAGGTGATTATTTGTTCTGTCACTCTGATCTCAATGGATGTAGAATGCACCTGAACTCGGTTGCACACAGAAATCCAGATAAAATCGATGTTGAGCAATTCAAAGGATATAAGAGAGTTTTCTCAGGTCATATACACATAAGACAAGTTGAAAAAAACTTTGAATTCATAGGTAGCCCTTATCAAATGGATAGAAATGACCGAGATGATAAAAAAGGAATTACAATACTTGATATCATGAGCGGTGAAACTGATTTCGTAGAGAATACACACTCACCGGTATTCAGAAAGTTGAGAATAATAACTGAAGATGATATTGAAATGTTGGAAGCAGAAACAAATTCAAAGGATTACATCGATCTTGTCATATCCAACAAACTCATAGTAAGTGATAGGAAAGTTAGAAGAAAACTTGAAGTTCTACTCGAAAAAGGAGAGTTCACATCAATTGAATATCTTGATGATATTGTTGAAGATAACTCTGACGAACAAGAGGATGAAGTGTTGGATATCGAAGGAGATATCGAGATCACAACTCAACTTGATTATGAATCATATATACGAAAATTCATAGAAAGCAAAACATTCAGGTCAGAAAAATTCAAAAAAGGTCTTTTGGGTGAATATGAAAAAATAACTGAGATATACCAAGAGAATTACAGATCAAAATCAACTTAACAGTTCTTTCAACTTTTCCTTTCTGAACAACCTTTTGAATTTTGGCATGGTTTCTATCTCGACTCTCACACTTCTCAACAGGGGTCTTTTCGTGTCTAAAAAAACCTGTTTTCTCGCATTCGGATACAATGGTGAATAATAATTGATGAACTCTTTTACAGATCCTTGAAATTCGCCTAAATAATGTATTGATTGAACATTCTGTGTAAGTTTTTTCGAGATCATAACTCTAAAAACATGATCTTTATATTTTGCAATTATTTCCATTTCACAAATATATGGAATATTACTTGATCTTCAAAAGGACAATATCAAGGTCACCACTACCCTTTATCAATCTATGATATGTTTCTTTCGGTATATATCTTACCTCATTCAAAGACATTGGAAGTTGATCATCAAGCTGTAACATCCAATCTGTATTTTCACAGGATAACACATATCTATCCTCTTTATCACGATGCCAGACAAACTCAGAATCATGAGATGCGCCGCTGAATTTTCTCAGAAAATAACCTTGAGATATTTCTTCTTCTATAAATGGTAGTTCCATGAAAATCATAATTTTTTTACCAATAGAAATTTCCTCCTCCCGAAAGACCAAGGTATTTAGCATATCTCGGTAAATTACACGACCAGTAACCAGGCTTTGTTTTATCTTTCTTATCTTTACATTTGTGTCTTTTTGCAAAATCCCTTCTGGCCTCAGGATCATTTATCTTTGATGCAAGACCGCCTTTCAGGTCACCAAATCGAACCACTTTAACTTTTCCTGTCTTTGGATTCTTAACATAAACTTTATATTTTTTACCAGAACCTGTGTTTCTCATTGGCTTGTTCAGTTTTACTTTCTTACCCTTGTATTCTGCTTCGTTAATGATTCCCTGATCCAACATGGGAAGGTCAAGTGGTATCATCTGTCCGTCAATTTCAACAAACTCACCTAAGTCAGTATTTTCGAATAATTGCCTGTCAATATCCAATAATTCAATATTTTTGAAGTTTTCTCTTGCCTCCTTCAAAAGTGAAAAAAATGCGTCAGAACCAGGTCGGAAAATATTATCAAGAACTGATATGTTATTATCCAAGTGGTATATCAGATTCTCAGAAATTGTGTAGTGTGTGAATTTTAATACTTTCATATCAATTTATAATTTTTAAGATTTATTTCCTCTTTTGGTATCGGTTCTTTATCAAGTGATTCCCAAACATCCAATAATTTCATATAATAAACTTCTGGAACATCACTGTCACAATTGATAACTTCAAACTCGTTGATCCAGTCGATCGCATCGATCGTATCAAAAAGTTCATATACTTCTTTAAGTTTGGTGTTTTCGCATGAAAAGTTTTTGGTCTCATCATAGTGTAAAGGAAATCCTTCAAGTGAAATAAGGTCTTGATTCCTAGAACAATAAAAACCACCACCAACACTTTTTGGACTTCCTTCCAAAGAAGTTAATTGATTATTATCACAATAAAAATCACCACCAACACTTTTTGGACCACCTTCTAAAGAAGTTAATTGATTATTATAACAATAAAAATAACCACCAACACTTTTTGGACTTCCTTCTAAAGAAGTTAATTGATTATAATGACAAGAAAAACCACCACCAACACTTTTTGGACCACCTTCTAAAGAAGTTAATTGATTATAATGACAATAAAAATAACCACCAACACTTTTTGGACTTCCTTCTAAAGAAGTTAATTTATTATTCTGATTCCCCCGCTTATTATGACAATAAAAATGACCACTGACATTTCTGAATTTTAATGGAAGTTTAGTCAATCCTTTATTATATAAATTAACATTTCCATCAACATCAATTGATCCATCTCCATTGATGGTATAGTTTTCTATACCATACCTTTTACAGATAGAATCTATATCCTGATTGGATTCATTTAAAAAGTCTTTATATTTAAATAATTTCATACATCTATATATTAAATATTTTTTATATTACGCGACTGTTCCATATTAATATATATGAAATATGGAAAATCTAATATTCTTTGACAAGGAAGGAAAATCACTTAACTTCAATTATGAGCCAGATCTCGAAAGATATGAAGGAGATATTCTTTTCCATGAAAATTCAAGCGACACATTCAAAACACAGGCAATTTACATGTTCGAAAAGATACCAGCATTCGAATATGCGTGTCCGAATGACCTCACTTTAAAAAAATGGCAACTTTTCAATGAACATGGGTTCAAATTCTATCGATCAACATTCACTGATCAAGTGATAAATAGAATTGATCCGGTCAATTTTGAATCTGATTATTTTTCAAAATGGATATATGGTGATGATTTTCATAAAAAATTCCCAAAGGGAACCATTGTAAGAGTGAATGATCCAATATTCAGTTTGAACAGTGTGAATAGAACTTATATGGTCATAAGAACCAAACCAGGCGCAATAATGATATTGACCGATGAAGCAAATCTTGACTTTGACAACAACTGGAACTGGCAATTGCCTACAAGTTACAACAATGAAACAATTTCATCTTTAGATATCATAGGTATAAACAATTATATAACACCTACCTTACAGAATACATTATCATCATGGAACGAAACTGATTTTTATTTGAATCTTTATGAAAATAAAAAACTTAACATCGTAAACACAGACAACAACGATGATTACAAAGAAACACTTGACTTTGACGATGTTGAGGTTGTTACGGTAAAGAAGACAGACAATTTTGATATATCGAATTATGAATATACACTTGATGCTTCTGCCTTGCCATCAAACACAGATCTTCTGATCGAAGTTCTGACAAGAACAGATGTACCACTCATCTATGAGGCAGGTTTGCAGTTCTATGACGGATCAACCCCAAACCTATTAGGATTCACAAATGTAATTGACTTTACATCAGGTGTTCCAAGAATATTGAAACCAGGAACCGAATTCAAAATACCGGAATCAAACTTTAACCAACAATTCTATAGAGTATCGAACATACCGAATTTCTTGGGAAATGCAAATCAAGTGACCTATCAGGTCGGACAACAGGTAATATGGGAAAACAAAATATATCAGTGCATTCAATCCTATACATGGGTTGCCAATGAAACTCTCGATGATCTCACAACAACACCACCGACCATTTCGACTGATCCGAGTGATATAAATTATTGGAGTGACACACCGAACTATATTCTTGTAGATCAGACACCAACTAACGAAACGATAGTAAGCTCAAAGGTTTATCTCACACAGGACAGATTTGTTTTCAGACAATCTTTTACTTTCTCACAATCCGTGACACTTGCATCGGCAGTTGAGAGATATTCTGAACAACTAAGTGTGTTCGATGTTGATATGGGGTTCGATAATGATGTGATCACTTCCAGATTGATATATCCGTCACAATATGTGATATTGAATTATCTTACAGACACACAACCACAGGTAAACATAGGTCAGCAGAATCTTATAATCGAAAAGCCGATCGAAATTGAAGAAAAATTACAGAGAGAATTCAACTTTGACATTTCTGAAAATTTCAATTATAATATTGTTTTCACTGATATGGATGAATTCGGACTTATAATCACAATAAACGGTGAAGTATATCAATCTGATATTGTATTCATATACTCATCAGCACAGATCGATATGGAAAGAACCATTGACGCTACTTTGAGGAGATGGTTCACATTGAATTCTGCTGAATTGATACTACTTGGTATAATACCATCATTACAGACAATTGATTCTATCTCACCATACTTCAATTCAATTAATCTGAGAACACAATATCCGAATGTGCCACTTGATTTTGTGATTGAGGTCGGATCAACTGCTGATTATTACATTGAACACAGCCAGGTAACATTCTTTGAACCATCAATCGAGGGAGTCACATTCAGCTTCTCACCATATTTGGATATAAGAATAAATGGAACATCTTACCCAGTGACACATTCTTTACCTGATCCGAATTCAAATCTACCACAGACATTACAGAATTGGATTAATGAATATCAGTTCATACTTGATGATTTTGGAATATTTGTAAACAATGTTGGATCAACTTTGAAATTCAATCTCAAAGAATATGATAGAAGATGTGATCTGGAAATAAGACCGAACGCTCAAGTTCTACCAGGCGACAAGAACTTTGAGATAACATATAAGTTCTCTGGAAATCACGGATCTTTGTTGACATCCAATGAGATACTTCTTGCAACACAATCAGGAACTGCTTCCGGCACACAATCGTGTGAGCATTTTGAAGCGACAGGATTTGCAACCGGTATGATAACAGGCATCAACAACACAATTTATCCATTACAGAATGTTGATTATAATATCATCTTTTTGGATCCATATGTTATGAATCTGAGTTATGAAGGTCCTTTTTGGGGTCTTACTCAATCATGTGATACCAATTCACCATTTGCAATTGTTGGGTTTTCCAATGGATTTCAAGAAACAGGATGCATCACGATAACTCAGTCGAATTCTGGAATGTTCAACAATCAACAATTTTCAAACGCATATTCAATAAGCTTTCAGAATACAACAACATACTCAGTGAACACATACAATACAGGCACTCAATCGATGGTTGATATCATATATGTACAACCTACCAATTCGATGTTCTGTCTGTCAGGCGATCTTCAGATATTCAATTCGATAAATGGATCTCTTGAAACAACAATACCCCTATCAGGGACAACATCACCGTTGAAATTGATGTTCAACCAATTTGATTCGTATGTTTATGCACTCAAAGAGAGGTCACTTCACTGGATCGACCCTTACACACAATATCCAGTGGGCGACATTACATTACCTGAGGATGCATTCTCAATGGATTTCAATAGAAATAATGGGGATGTTTATATAACGACCGATAGCAACATAAGAATATATCAGTCAGGAACTTTAGTACAAACAATATCTGGCCAAGGATATGATCTTGCCTTCAATGATTTTGAAGGTGATATGTATATTGCATCACCACCATCAACAATGAGAAGAGTCGATGGTGACACAAGAACTGTTGTTGGTACATATCTTGTTCCTGCAATAACCGATGATGAGGTCATATACGATCCTGTAAATGAATCAATATTTTTCTTTGACACATCTTTCTTGTACAAGATAGATAACAATACACTTACACAATTAACATCAAATCCATCAGGAACTGATAATTATATTGCTTTCTCATCACTTGATTCTTCAGTGTTCACATCAACAGATTCACCAAGGTTTGCAAAATATGACATCATAAATGATCAATTTTCATTCAATAACACTGCGCCAAGCGCATATGGATTTGAAACAGTTAATTACTATGATGGTGATATCTATATTTCGAATCAAGATCCATCGAGCCCGAACATTTCGGTAATGAATTCACAGATCGGAACGATACGAGAAGTTTTCCCACTTTCTTTCGGTGACAATGTTACACGAGCGGCCTTCGATGGTGATAGAAATTCTGTTTGGTTCTTACAACCGACACAACAACAGATCATCGAGATAGTGCCTCAGGTAAGTTTTGTGATATCACCAATTGTGATCGGACCATCCATAACCATAACACAAAGTCAATATGGTACACTTGATCCAGATTACTTGGACCGTGACCATCTTTGGCTCAATACAAGAGATTATCTGAGAAGGCCAAGAATGAATTTCAATGGAGGCGTAACCGCAAGTCTTTATTTCAGATGGTTCTCTGATAATGTACCACAGTTCTTCTACTATGACTTCTCAGGTGACCAGTTGACAACACAAGGACCACTCGCCTACCAAGGAGAAAGACCATTACCAGAAGTTGTATTGAACAGAAGACCTAACAGAGACATCACAAAAGTGAACGATCCAAAGGAACAACAGACCGTCTTTCAGGCACTAGTTCACCAACTCAGTTTCATTGATGACGATGATGATATATCAACTCAACCAGAACCAATTGAAACTTTCATTGGATTCAATTCGACTGTTGAAGGTCCCCTGCGTTCAATTGCACAATTGTTCGTTGCAGAACCGATAGATTTCACACTCAACACGAAGGAAGATGTCACAAACAAGATATCTTTCAGAACGGAGACTGACCCGGTAACATCTGAGAGACGAGGAATAATTGAATTGGATGTATTATCAAATCAATTGTTCACGACCGATATAAATGGAAATGAGAGAGGATTAAGATCCGGACAACACATTGCAATTTTCATCAATGATGTCTCTAACTCAACTAGCCAATATATCTCACAGAACAATGGATATCTTTTAAAGGTCAAAGCGGTTTTCCCAAGACAATTGGTCGTTGAATTCTTCAAAGATATTGATTTTCTCGAAGAAGAGTCAACAATTGTTGAAAATTACCCCGATCAGAACGACACGACATATCTTTCTGTAAGGTTCAGAGTTTGGGACAGGGAAATTGGAAGATTCATAACATATGCACAGACCGAGATAGAAGATGAAAGATATAAAATAGAGTTGAACAACATAGGCAAATTGATATCATCAGACGATGTTTACATTTTCAAGTCATATGACATCAAAGAAGAAGGCATCGATTGGACATTTCTCAATAAGAAAAGAAAAGAGATGTTGATGATGAGACACATGATATATCCATACATAGGATCATATAAGGCAATAATAAATGCCATCAACTACTTTGGATATAATGACCTTGAACTTTATGAATATTATAGAAATGTCAATCGACTTTCAAAAAATTATCTGAAACTTTTTAAAGTAGAGATACCAGATATATTCGACCCGAATGTTGAAGGTTGGACCGATAATGATTTTCTGAAAGGCACTTTCCCCAATCAGAACTATGAAGAAACCAAATTGTTCAATCTGACATACAGGATAACCGATAGAGAAGGCAACAATCTTCTTACATATTCTCTTGAAGAAGTTCAAAAGAAACTTCAAGGATTGAAAGAATGGTTAGAAAACAATGTAATACCACTCACACATAAGATACTTGACATAACAGGTAGGGCGGATTTTCTACACACAAGTTCAATATCACACATCACCCGTGATGTCAGCATATTCAATGTGTATGAATCGATGACACCGATAACACATAGGATGAATGAGGCATATCTTATGCCAGTCAACAATGGATCAACTGTTTATAACTGTGTGTTGGATCTTTACACACAGAGAGATACAGGACTTCCTGACCAATACACGATCGATATAAGAACATATGAGATNTATCGCGAGTGGTATCCTATGAAAACTTATAATGCAGGTGACCGTGTTTATTATTTTGATAAAGTGTATGAATCAACAATTGATAACAATAAACTGAACAATCCAAGAAAATATGAGTCAGTTAATGATTGGCAGCAAGGCACAACCTACAATGTTTCAGACATTGTGAGATATGATAGAGACTTTTATATCTTTTCTGGATACGGAATGACACCATCCATGACGGCATCTGTGATACCACCATCATTGGATAATAATGGACCTCAGAACAACTGGATAGACATAACTGAATGGCGACAGATCGACCTGTCACCGATACAACGGTTAAGTGAAACACGAAGAAGTGGCAATCTATTGCCTTTCAACTTCACATTGGACTCGAATATTGACCCATTTGTTGTTGTTGAAATTACAAGTGAGAATGGTTACGGATCAACTTACAGAGATAAGAAGAACTATGATATAAAAGGAATACTTGACATAGAAGAACTTGAAGCCTTTTCGAATCTGACATCAAAACAATACAGAAGTGCGACACAGATAACAAGATATCTCAATTAAGCAACAAATGCCTTTACCTCAAAATCATTGAACTTGAAGTCAATCACCATGACATCCTGATAATTCTCAGGATCCTCTTCGAACGACACACTGAGCTGATAGTTCACATCATTCAATTCAGGAATATACTCTTCGATCTGAGTGGCAATGATACCCTCAACTGCAGTTGCACTTATTTTGGTTTCATGCAACAATCTCAATAGGTCACATCCGAAATTTGGATCACCATACAACTCACCCTTATTTGTGAAAATTATCATCTCATACTTTTGAACTATCACACGAATAATATCATCAGTGATTATCTTGTTTATCTGAAATCTTGGATGTCCTTGATAACCAATATATATGTCTTTGAAATCGAATTCTGGCATATAATATATATAATATTATGAAACCGTCATATATAAAATTGTTTTTAGAGTTCAATGAAAATGATTCACTTCCATGGATCAGAAAAGATAGATTTCACATATGGAAAGGCAAGAACCCAATACCACAACAAGATTTCAATGATACCAAAGAAATATTGGAAAGAGATTGCAAACCATTTCTGAGCTTGTTGATATCTTCAAATGAACAGAACCCAAAAACAAGATCTCTTTTTTTCAGAGGATATCGAAGAGGATCACAAGGTCTCGGAAAAGGAAATAAAGGACTTTACAAAAAAGAAAGAAGAGATGATAGACGACCAAAGGACACTGACATTGATGTGCAAATAGCAATAGACGATAAGTTTGAACAAAAGTTCGGATATCGATTGAGAAGTGAAGGCATATTCACAACAAAATCGACATCCACTTCAGAACAATATGGATGGCCATATATTTTCTTTCCCATAGGAGATTTCGATTTCTTTTACAGCGATACCATAACCGACCTTTTTAATGAGATTGATTCAAATGATTGGTATTATTATGTTTCATCAAAAGAAAACAGAGACTTCCTGATAGACTATTTAGAATTTAAACATGGGTATGTGCCAGAAGATTTTGAAGATAAAGAAGAATATGAAAAAAAATTGGATGATGCACACGATGAACTTATGGATGAATATGACACATTCCTATTCGATGTTGAAAGAAGTTATAAGAAAGGAACTGATTTCTCTGAAGTAAAAAATCAGGAAACCATATTCATATGTGACGAATATTACCTATTGGACCCAAAATATATAGAAGATATTATTTATTGGATATTATGAAAAAATTGAAAACATACATATCATTCTTAGAATCCTTGAAATTAAATGACATTTTCACGGACGGTGAAAGAATATCAAATGAAATAAAACCCGAACTCTACAATGATATGAAGGTCCCAAGATACATGATACATAAAGTGATAGCGTCTTTAGCTAACTCAACAAATGATCCTGATTATACACTTGAAAATTGGAATATGATCATCAAAGAACTTGAATCAAAATGTGGGCCATTCTTGGGTGAATTGAAACGATCCGGATCATTTCCCGTTTTCAGAGGCATGCAAAACAAACAAACAACCAATATAAAGAACCTTTACCATAAAACCACAAGAAAAGACCGAAGACCAAAAGACACAGCATCGGATACTCAAAAATCTCTTGATGAAGTTTTCTATGAGTATTTTGAAGTTGAACCGAGAAAAAATGGTGCATTCACAACGAAAAATTATGGGGTTGCCTCTGGATATTCAGACATACACAGCGACGGAGCCGAAATTTTCTTTCCGATAGGAGAATATAAATATATTTGGAGTGAACAGG
>JGI10211J14876_10000385_pt1 | contig 18869 bp, 15 predicted proteins | sample Etolagsediment_FD_14876 | JGI IMG/M metagenome (IMG submission 14876)
GGTTTGGGTAAGGTTCCTGCACTGTTTGCCACCCTGATTTATTCAGTGCCGCCTGTTATCCGTCTGACCAATGTAGGCATTCGACAGGTGTCCCAAAATGTTATAGAGGCAGCCCGAGCATTCGGTGCCAGCCCCAGGCAGATACTGTTTGATGTTCAAATACCTTTGGCTGTCCCATCCATTATGGTGGGCATTAATCAGACAACAATGATGGCGCTTGCCATGGTAGTGATTGCCTCTATGATTGGGGCCAGAGGTCTGGGCCTGGAAGTTCTCCTTGCGATCAACCGGATTGAGGTTGGACGCGGATTTGAGGCTGGAATTAGTATTGTTTTTCTGGCTATTATTATTGATCGGATAACCCACGCCCTGGCAACTCGTCAGGAAAAGACTATCGGCTCTTAGTAAAGGTTAACATAGTGATCAAGTCAGTATTTTTAGTTCGATTATTTAGATTTAACTTGACATACCCGCCTTTTCTTTCTATAAGCTTGCCACAAATTTTATTTCCTCCTTTCCATGAATTATTTTCTCCATTTCTGTGAAACATATTTCTAGTTAACGTTAGTAATCATTATTTGTTATGCGTTACGATCCTAAAATTCACTGTGAAAATCTTTGGAAAATCTTTGGGAAAAGTTCTGAAAAAGTGATGAAGGCATCACCTTCGGACCGAGACGCTGTAGCTGCATCACTTCATTGTACCATTGCGGTGCGCGAAGCTAACCTTGAGATACGGGAAGGAGAAGTCTTTGTCATCATGGGCCTTTCCGGAAGCGGAAAGTCAACAATTCTGCGGTGTCTCAACCACCTTATACAACCAACCCACGGGCGTGTGGTGATCGATGGAAAAGATCTGAACACCTTAAACGCAAAGGATATTCGCGAAATACGCCAAGAAAAAATGGGAATGGTGTTTCAAAATTTTGGACTACTCCCTCACCGGAACGTTCTTGATAACGTTGCTTTGGGATTGGAAGTTCAAAGGTTAACCTCCCAGGAGCGATATAAACGAACCCGTGAGGCACTCGATCTGGTTGGCCTTCTCGACTGGGAACAATATTATCCAAATGAACTGAGCGGTGGGATGCAGCAGCGTGTGGGTCTGGCTAGGGCCCTTGCTGTCAACCCTGAAATGCTGCTCATGGATGAGGCATTTAGCGCACTTGATCCACTTATACGCAGACAGATGCAGGAAGAGTTTCTTAAGCTGATTGCCATCGTAAAAAAGACCATTGTTTTTATTACCCATGACCTTGATGAAGCACTGAAGCTGGCTAATCGGATTGCGGTAATGAAAGATGGAAGAATCGTGCAAATTGGTACTCCTGAAGAGATCGTTATGCAGCCTGCTGATGAGTACGTATCAGAATTTGTCAGCTCTGTATCGCGAAGCAAGGTTGTTTCCGCCAAGAACCTGATGATGGAACCGGATAAGTGGATATCTGCTGAAAAAGAAGATCCTATTGCAGTCCTTAATAAGATGCGTAAGAACGATATTGACAGCATTTTTATTACTGACTTTACCAACAGACTGATCGGAGTGGTAAGCATGAAACGACTTAAAGAGACCCTCAATAGGTCACCAGCAGGTCTGAAGCACATGGCGCACCAAGATTATGCATCAGTGCCTCCTGACACAAATCTGGAGGATCTTATTTCTCATGCTGCACAGACGAAGGTTCCTATTGCGGTTTTAGATGAGGGTGAAAGGCTTCTAGGAGTAATCTCGCGATCCAGCCTGCTTGAAAAACTTGCGGATCTGATTTAAGGAGAATAGATATGGACTTTATTCGAATTCCCTTTGGCAATTTAATAGAGAATATTGTTATCTGGCTGACTGATAACTTTTCAACGTTTTTTGACAGTATCACTGCGATAATCAATGTCGCCCTGAATCAATTCAAGGCAATCTTGGTTTGGATGCCATGGCCTGTAACCATCATTATCGTTATGCTCCTGGCCTGGCGTTTTGCCGGAAGGCGTGTTGCCCTGATAGCAGGTCTTTTTCTGTATTTCCTTGGAAGCTTTAAACTGTGGACTGAGGGCTTGAACACATTGGCACTCGTGGCAACCAGTGTCTCTGTTTCCGTTCTCCTTGGGCTCCCTCTGGGCATCCTGTCGGCCCGGTATGAACCCATGCACAAGGTTATCAGGCCGATCCTGGATGGAATGCAGACAATCCCCAGTTTTGTGTATCTTATTCCGGCTGTTATGCTTTTTGGTATCGGGAATGTTCCTGGAGTCATGGCCACCGTTATCTTTTCCCTCCCCCCAATGGTCAGNCTTACCAATCTCGGTATCCGCCAAGTATCAAACGAGGCAGTCGAGGCTGGAAAGGCCTTTGGTTGTACTGAATGGCAGCTGTTGACCAAGGTCCAGTTTCCCCTCGCCCTTCCCTCCATTATGACCGGCATTAATCAAACCGTGATGATGGCCCTGTCCATGTCGGTCACGGCAGCCATGATAGGTGCCGGTGGCCTTGGTGTAAAGATACTCTATGCGATTCAAAGGGTTCATCTGAGCGTTGGTGTAGAGGCAGGCCTGGGTATTCTGTTTATCGCCATCATTCTTGATCGAATCCTTCAGGGATATTCATCCCGACAAAAAAGGGCCAGACATCTCTCGTGATGTTTTGCTCTGTTCATCGCAAATGATCTCCACGAAAGTGGCATTACTCCAATGCCAAAAAAATGCTCGATTCAAAAAACTCAAATAAAGGAGGAAACAAGGAAAATGAAAACAAAAAATAGGCTAAAAAGATTAATAGGAATTACGCTTTTGGGGTGTGCCATCCTTTGCATTGCCCTGCCAAATCCTGCAACTGCTGAAAGAAAAAACGTGATTATTGGAGGATTATCCTGGTCAGGTTCAGTGGCCATAGAACAGATCATGAAGTACGTGCTCGAGGAAAAACTCAACATCCCCGCAAAAATTATCACCCTTACACCACCTGTTTTATGTGCCGGAATGGCCAAGGGTTCCGTGGATATATATCCGGACATGTATATGCCTTCTCATCAACCGGAGTATGATAAATATGTGGTGGAACGAAAAACGATGAAGGTCGTGAAGAGCTATGACAACTGCATCTACGGAATATTTATGTCTCGGAAGATCGCTGAAAAGCATGGAATTAAGACAATCTTTGATCTCAGAGGAAAGGAAAAAATGTTTGACACCAATGGTAACGGCATTGGTGAAATGTGGGTAGGACCCGTGGTGTGGTCCTGTTCAGAAAAATATTCCGCCGCAATCAAGGGATATAAATTGGACTTGGAGCCTGTTAAAGTAGAACACTGGCTCTTTCTGGCAATGCTCAAAGAGGCCATGCGTAAGAATAAGCCCCTGGTATTTTACTACTGGACGCCTGAGTGGCCCTTTGCCGTATATGACCTTGTTCAGCTTGAGGAGCCGCCCTATGATCCGAAAAAATATATATATGTGAAGGGCGATCCAGAAAAGACACGTATCACTTGTGCACACCCACCAGCCTATACCTATATAGGAGTCTCTGTAAAGCTTGAGAAGCGTTTGCCAAGGGCATGGAAATTCTTCATGAATTGGTATTTGCCGATTGAAGAAGTAAGTAAATTTATTGCTGATTTAGAAGATATTCCCGGCAACCCTAAGACTCCGGCGCCTGAGATGGCAAAAAGATGGGTAGAAAGCCACCCAGAAATTCTGAAAAACTGGCTCAAGGGAGTCAATTAGCAAAACATTTGTTAAAATGCAAACCCTCGTTTAAACATTGCAAGGGCGGGTTAGAAACCCGCCCTTTTGTTTGAATTGCTATCATCGGAGTGAGGGAGAGAATCGAAGGATCAACTTGGCTTTTCAGATGATGTAAGTATCATACTCACTATGCCAGCTGTATGTCCAATTAAAGTAGCAGGAGTCACTTTTTATTTTTTTAGCTCCTTAATGAGGGCTGGCAAAATCTCATTGGATGCAAAACTGGTGACAATTGGTTTTTTTGATGTGTTTTACAAAGCAAAGTTAGGCCAGATTTGTCCAAAGTTCAGTGCTTTTCATTGAGCAATGTTTTATCTCAGGACACTCAAGAAACTATTTGTCCAGCCCTCACACCTTTNAGATANNTNGCACAATATTCATCATTGCCCATCAGCATTTCCGTGGTCTTTAGCACAGCCATGATCGTATCATCAAGTGGATCAATAATAGCGGCGTCAAGACCGGCGCACATGAGCAAGGTCAAGAAGGTCCTATTGATAATTTTTCCTTTGGGGGAGACCAAAAGAGATATTGGAAAGACCGCATATCGTGTGAACACCAGGAAATTTACCCATTATTCCTCTGACTGCATCCATAGCCATCAATCCTTTTGTGCCATCTGTGCTTATGGGTTGAATCAGGGGATCGATATAAATCGCTTCCCTCTTTACACCTATTCCTTCGAGATCTTTCACCAGCCTTCCGGCCCTGTCAATCACGTCCTGCGTACTTTTCGGCATTCCAGAATCATCCATGCAAAGGGCAACTATGTTACAATCCTTCCCTTTCAGGAAGGGGACCATTACATCATAGCGTTTCTTTTCCAGGCTGATGGAATTGATCATGGGCATCTCCTTGACCATGTCATATGCCATTTCCAAAACTTCCGGATCCGGACTATCCAGGCATAAAGGGACTGTGACTACCTCTTGAATGACCATAAGGAGCCATTCCATATCTTTTCTTTCATATCCAATCCTGGCCCCGGCATTGACATCGATAAAGGTCGCACCTGCTGCTTGCTGTTTTTCTACATCATTCTGAATGTACGCATAGTCCTTATCTATCACCGCCTCTTGCACCTTTTTTCGTGACGTATTAATTCTTTCGCCAACTACGACAAACATAACATATACCTCTCTTTTCTTTTATTATCTCCCAATTATATATTTTGTATTACCCTATTCAAGAACCTTATGATCAGAATATATTTCTTTAGGATATTGGTTTTACTTTAAGCAAGGTGAACAAATGAAATGAGGTGATTCTTATTGCTAAATCACATTTTCCTATCTAATCTTTGAAGTTCTCTTATGGCTAAATCAATCTTTTCATCTCTAAATTCCGGCAAAATAGTTCTATAACGCCTCACTTCCTTTACATCTACTGTAGCCGTGATCAACTGTTCCTTATGATATTTGGCTTTTGCAATCTCTTTTCCTCCCGGAGCAACAATAGTAGAGTGCCCTCAGAATCTTTTTTCCTCTTTAAAGCCAACTCTATTATTGCAACAATGCCTTTGCAAGCTTTGTGGCGGAGCCAGCATCATGAGCATACCCGTCTGCTCCGATTTGATCAGCGAAGTCTTGGGTAACGGGGGCTCCACCTATCATGACTTTAACCTGCTCTCTGCAACCGTTTTTCGAAAGGGCATCTATGGTGGCCTTCATCATGGGCATCGTGGTAGTGAGAAGGGCAGATAGGCAGAGCATATTTGCATTCTTGCCCTTTATTTCTTCAACAAATGTATCTGGGAGAATATCTGCACCAAGATTATACACTACAAATCCCGCACTTTCCAACATCATGGCCACAAGATTTTTTCCTATATCATGTAAGTCCCCCTTTACCGTCCCTATTACAACTTTTCCAACGGCTATAATATCTCCTTCGGCCAGGAGAGGTTTAAGTATATCAATGACAGTACTCATAGACTTAGCGGATCTCAATACCTCGGGAATAAACATATCTTCAGCTTCCATCTTTTCCCCTACGATATCCATGCCTGCCATAAGACCTTTTTCTAATATTTCCTTGGCGGAAATCCCCTCATCCAAGGCAGCTTGTGCCAGGCTTGTCAATTTTTTTTCGTCGCCTTCAATGAGTATATCAATCATATTTTGAAAATCAGCCATTTTTTCCTCCTTTGTTCTTATTTAAAGCAAGATTCCGTATTTTCCCTAATCACTTTATCCAAATCTTCGAAAATATTAGATCTTTTTTCCTCCCCGCATAGTTTCTAGGTTATTTACCTGGCCCTATCCAAATTATTTAAGGATACCTCGTTTTGCTCTCTTTATGGCCTTTCCTATCAGCCACATATTTGCGGTTCAAAAACTCTTGAGCAATATACAATAGAATTATATTTCCTGCACTAACTCATACGCAAGGGATTTTTAACGCATACCACCTGCATATCCCTTATTAATGGAGTCCTTTGGTAAAGTATCTTACATCCTTCAACTCTTCGAGGTGCCAAACTATCTCTATGAGATTTTGGACTTTCTTCGCATTCAGGACTGAGCCTGCCAAATGACGGAACTTTCTTTCAAATTCCTTATCGCTGAGCGGGATATCAGGGTCACCTTTTGCTGTCATGATTCCTGAGCGAAAGCGTTGGTTTACATCAGTAAAAATCTCTACCTCACAAAGACAACGCTCTGGAAATTCATTATCCAACTTATCTGAGAAGATTATCTCCACCTTGTCTGCCAGTTCTAATATGTTCTCATCCTCAAATCGATCTCCTAGTATCTGTTTTAAACCGAATTCGCCATCAATAATGGTCGCACCCACAGGGTAAGCAATGCTGTATTGTGCCTCTTCGGTATTACGCGGTTTGACGATCGTCATCCTTGTAGCAGCACGAAAGGTATGTACCTTGATCCGCTTTATCTCATGAGGTTTAATATGGTGTTGATGTACGATTGCAAGAACACCATCAACAGCAGGTTGTGCCCACCGGCAGCATGGATAGGGCTTGAAATACAAATTCAGTATCTCAAACCTATGCCCTAAGCCGACGATGAGGTTTTTATGTTCCGGATTGACCAGAAGACTGTCTATGCCAGTAAATCCTTTTTGTGCCATTAAAGCGGCGCTTACCCCCACCATGGAACCCCAGCCTATGCCGTCTTTGACCATGCTGGGAGAGTCGATGCAGCGCATCATTGGTGCTATGGGAGCATGGTATTCTGCGATACCGAGTGCATAATGGATTTCATCTCTCCCTAAGCTTAGCAGTTTAGTTGCTGCAGCTGCTGCCCCGAGCGCTCCCCAGGAGCCGGAACCGTGATAGGAAGAGTAAGTATCATGCAGGATAAGACCAGCTCGGATTGCTACCTCATAACCTATAACTAAGGCTTCCAGCAGTTCCTCTCCCCTTTTGCCTTGTTTCTCTGCGATGGCCAGTGCAGCAGGAAAGATGTTTGCTCCGGGGTGACCCTTGATAAGTCGATATCCGTCATCGACATCCAAGGCATTAGCAGCAAATGCATTAGCCAGGGTGGCCCCCACGATGCTGGCCTTATGGTTGGTCATTAGGATGGTCGATTCATTACCATTATGTTGATCAACAGCATAACTATCTATGAGATGTCCAACTGGCGTGGTTGTGCCTGCTATTGTGGCTCCCAAGATATCCAAAAAACATCGTTTGGCCTGGTATTGCACCTCAGATGGTAGCTTCTGGTATTTCGTGTTGCTAATGAAATCAGCTACGATATGATTGCCCTCATCCATTTTTAAATAAAAGGAGGTTATTGGAAATATATCGTTATAAAAGTATCTCGAATCGTTCACGGATACGAGCGTCTATTTCAGGCGGGATCATCTCGGGCTTGTGGGTAGCCAAAATCTCTTTAGCCTTTTCCCTTGCCCTCTCTCGAGTATTTAATGATCCCTCCTTTTCCCATTTTTGACGGCTCTTTCGGTCGGTTATGCCATTTCCGTTAAAATATTCATCACGCATATGATCCAGGGTGTGGGGGGAGGCCATAAAATTACCCCCAGGACCCACAGAATCTATAACTTCTAAGGCCAAATGCTCAGGATCGACATCAATTCCTTTAAGAACCCTACAACTCATTCCGATGATCTCATCATCGATTACATATTGTTCATAGGCAACGGATATCATGGATTCCAACATCCCTGCCGCATGATGGACATAGTTAGATCCACCCATAGCAGCCAGAAGGCTTGTGAATGCCTTTTCCCAGCCTGCCTGAATATCGGGTATTTTAGAATCGGTCAAGCCTGAAGAATTATAATTCGGCACCTTGATATAATTCGACAATTGGTGAATTGCCGCATTCATCATACCGCATTCCACAGCTCCGCCAAGGTAACCCATAGTCCGAAGATTGGCCATACCAGGAATACCGCCATACAATATCGGGGATCCAGGATTTGTTAACTGACAGACAGTGATGCCGGCAAGTTGTTCGGCATGGATTTGGGCGAGGGTACCGGCCATGGTGATGGGCGAGGTGGATCCTGCCATAGGAGCACAGGAGAGGGCCACTGGAATTCTGTTCCGCACGGCCTCTTGCATAATAAGCGTTGTCTGAGTATCGAGTTTTAAAGGGCTAATGGCAAATGAGGTAATAATGGAAATAAACGGCTTTTCTTGAAGTTTTTTTATGCCTCCAGCCACCAGGGAAGACAAATCAAGTACATCGCGGAACCCTTTTACATCATTCACACCGGCCATGACATGTTTACCGGTAGCCTTGAGGCATGTATAAAAGACATTTACGTCATAGGCCGTTGGAGGAATATCCGTGGGTATGCAGGGGCGAAGAAAAAAGTGGATGTTATTTAATTTATCTACTAGCCTTCCGAGTTGATATATGTCTTTGAGGGTACTTGGCCGGGCCTCGCCAGTTTCAAGATCCAGAATCCTTATGGCAGCCCCACCAGTTCCCAGATGGACACGGTTTTTTGTAAGGTCAAGATCATTTCTCCCATCCCGGCTAAACAGAATCACGCGTTCAGGGGCTTTGACCGTTTGTTCCATGACCAGATCCCCTGGAAAATAGATGCGTGCATTATTTCTGTCTACAGTAGCGCCAGCCTTTTTAAGCATATCCAGGGTATGTTCCAGTCCGGCCTCAAAGGTAAAACCTGTTTTTTCCAGGATGCTAAGGGATGCTTCGTGGATCGTTTTAATCTGTTTTTCTGATAGGGGCCGGTATTGACCACCTGAAAGACCTTTCAATTTCATGACTTGCTCCTTTTATTTCATGATGTCTTATACCGTAAAGACCAAAGGATGCGGAATTTACGTTTTTTAACGAATACTCTCTGCATTCTCCCCATCCCTGAGGTTATTAGTACATGAATCTTTTTATCCAATCGCTAAAAACGTTTTCTCCTCCAGGATGAAGTCCCCATTTAGTTCCAACGTCAAGAAGCTCTTGTTTTATAAACATTCCATATCCCCTTGAACATGTAAAAAGAATAGCAGATCCTCTCTCTTTTTCATTAAAAACAACAATCTGGCACGGTATATGGGAAATCGGTCCTTGAACCAAAAAAGGTTGTTTATTTTCCGGTAAGCGGAGATCCAAAGATGTGACTTTTTCCATTATGGAAAATACTTCCCCTTCCCGTCCCATAATGAAAAGAAATGCAGCGCCTTCGGTTACTTCTGTAAATGCAGACCCTTGAGCAATATCCGGACTATCTCCTAATAAATGCCACACGGCTGCCTGGGTACGATTCATGCGGTTTATAAGGATCCCATTTTGAAAAACACACTGTCCAGGCATTTCAGGTATAGTCACTCCCCTTGGCTGGATTTTTGAAAGGTTTGCGTCCTGCACATCCCATTTTGTTCTATGGCTCAAGTCTACTAAAAAAGGCCCTTTACCGTCATTACTATAATGAAGTACTACTTCCCACCCATCACGAATTTCTATTTGGTCTGGCCGAATCTCGAATTGCACAGGAGAATACCTCTGATGAGATTTCATCATTTCCTCACATCCTCAATCTTTTTCCTTCAGCATCATAGAATGATGTTGATACCACTTTCGCATATAAGCGCTTGTTGCCAGCACCAGCATCAAAAATCTCCAATTGAGTTCCCTTTTTTGCAAGATGGGACTCTACTAATGCAAGTCCAATGGATTCTCCCAAAGTATAACTATAACGTGCTGTACAAATATAACCCCTAATTTCAGAGTCTACGACAACGGAACCATCATGCGGAGTCTTTAACGGACTATCCATTTTAAACCCAACAAGTTTTAATCGCCCTTGCTGGTATTCTGTATTTTTGAGGGCAAAAACGCCCACTGTATTTGCTTCATGCTTTTTTCGATACAATAGAAATCCGAGGCCCAAATCGTGTAATGTAGTCCGTATCTCAGATTCCTGGCCGATAATTACATGGCCCTTTTCCAGGCGGAGTGCATTTTGGGCTTCAAGCCCGAAGGGACAAATCCCAAATTCTTCACCGGCTCCAAGGAGCCATTCCCAGACTGTCTGGGTATAAGAGGCTGGGATATGGATTTCATATGAGAGCTCACCTACAAATCCCAGCCGCATCACACGAACCGGCACAGTATCTTTTAAAGTAAATTCCCGATATCCCATGAATGGAAATGCTTCATTTGAAAGGTTTGTATCAGTGATTTTTTGAAAAACTTCACGGGCACGGGGCCCTGCTAAATTAATGGCTCCATATACCTCAGTAAGATTAACTATATGGAAATCCCAGCCATCATATCTCGTGTGATAGCGGATCCATTCAACAGTCACACCAGAGCGACCGGTAGAAGTGGTAAGATAGTAGTCATTCACTCCCCTTCGAGTGATCACGCCGTCATCGATAAGGCACCCGTCATCATTACACATGGCCGAATACTTGACCTTTCCCTCAGGGATACTTGACATGTCACCCACATATACTCGCTCAAGGGCCTTAACCGAATCTGGACCAAAAACCCTAAACTTGCCTAATGTTGAAACATCTATGAGTCCAACATTGTTACGCACATTTTCAATTTCGTCTCGAGCCGAATAATCTTTAGAAAAATACCGGGCACGTTTCCACACTCCCATTCGATGAAAAACAGCCCCGGAATTTTTCTGGGTTTCGTGCAGGGGTGTTTGTTTATAAGGGTTCGGATTACGACTAGCATAGGTCCCTAAAAGTGTGGGAGTTAGAGGAGGACGTACTGTTGTTGGAACAATAGAACCGTCCGAGTCAGCATTGTATTGTGAAATAACCAGGGGAAGATTGTGGCCTGAAATCCCCCCCTGGGTGGGACCTGTGCCTGCGGCTGTGAAACGTTTTGCAAGCTCTGCATTATCAAAGCCCATTTCATAGGCCTGGTGTATATGTTGGATAGTGACATCCTCATCAAAGCATATGAAGTCATGCGCCCCCCTGCCTGGAATTCTTGTAAATTGGGAAGCTCTTATAGGACCGGGCATATCCTCAAGTCTTCTTTTAACTTCTTTCGCCTGGCTTTTCGCCGACACACCGCAATCAATTGCTGCGGCAAGACCTGCGAGTTCCCCTGATGTTTCAATTGATAGAGGATCGTGAAAGCCCAAGAAACGTCCTGCAACATAGACCTTATTCGGCAATTTTTTCGGCACAAACAAACCAGAGTCTGGGTCGTGGACCATTTTGGCCTGGGTCAGAAAAATGGGACTACGCGCGTTGGTTAATCCTGTAGAAGCCACCAAAAGATCACACAAAAAATCTTTGTGCTTTGTTCCTTCAATGGCGCTGAGCGTGACCTTTTTAATATGTTTTTTGCCATGAGCTTTAGATGCAACCCATCCTTTGAGAACAGGAATATTTATTTTAGTCAGCTTCTCTAAAAGTTCTGGATCCTGGCCATCTGATCGAGAGTCAGCAACACAGAGGACATTGAGACCCAGGCCAGAAAGGTCAATTGCAGCTTCCAGACCAAGATCATGACCAACGCTGAATACAGCATATTTGCCCGGAAGCAGGCCATAGGTTTGAGCCAGTCGGTGGGCGCATCCGATCTGCATGACGCCTGGGCGTTCATTGTTTTCAAAGATCAGGGGCCGTTCTGTACAGCCGGTAGCCACCACAACACTTTGTGCGCGTATCTCAATATAGCGTTCGTCAAAAGAGTCTTTTTCATGGCCTTTCTGACGGGCGGTGATAAGGTTGTTGTTATAAAATCCAATCAGGGAAGTGTGAGGGAAGATCCGAACATCTGGAGTATCTTCAACCTGTTCGACTAGTTGTACCGCTCTCTTGTAAAGAGGCACTCCTTTTGTATATTCTATAGTGCGGTAATCGTAGAAGCCACCCAGCCAGGGACGAGCTTCTAGGAGTATTACACGGAGCCCCTTTCCTGCAGCAGTCAAGGCTGCTGAAATACCTGCTGGACCGCCCCCCACAACACACACTTCACAATTGAGATACAGCTCATCACTGCTTCCTTCCCTGCGCGAAGGATTAATTCTCCCTATCCCGGCAGCCTTTCTGATGATACCCATAAAAAACGGCCAGAGCCAATAAGGTTTGTGAAAAATTTTATAGTAAAAACCAGCAGGCATGGCCCAGTGAAACATGTCCATGATTCCCATGAAATCCCATTCAGGAGTCCCTATGACATTCTGTGGTACAACAATCATACCATTTCGAAGAGGCGTTTGTTCAGTCCGTATGTTTGGCGTGGCATCAACCTCCATAAGACAGTTGCCGGACTCTCCATTCAGACTGTAAAGCCCTCGAGGACGATGATACTTGATACTTCTTGAAAAGATGCGAATACCATTGGCGTATAGGGCCGTAGCCAGAGTGTCTCCAGCTACTCCCTGGTAGTTTTTCCCCCGATAAGTCAGGGTAAGCTTTTTTGTTGGTGTGATTCGTAAGGTTGGTAATTGGGAAAGTCTGTCCATTATTTGGCCTCTGGTTCATCCACTTCCAAATTAGTTCGTTTATCGCGCCAAATAGTAAACCACAGGCCGCACCCATGCCGATGATACCACCACTCCTTTTGAGGCCCACCAATATTGTTGTGCATGTGTACATATTCACACCAATCCCTGGAAGTCAATCCTTCTTCATCAGGCCTTGGCCCCCCATCTTCTCCGCCAAAGCGGAATTCGTAACCATTGCGCTTGCCACATATGGGGCATGTGATGGTAAATGACATGCTATCGTCTCCTTCAGTAGTTCATGTGACCCAACCGAACTCTGGTCCGTAGTCGACAGGGCTAGCGGTTTCACCCATCAAACGGTGCTCTTCATAGCGGTGTAGAGTAAAGGGTTTCAGCATTTCAGGGCATCGGCCGGTCGCCATGAATTGGGCCAGGTATTTTCCTGTTACAGGAGCGGATTTAAAGCCAAAATAACCCCAGCCGCAGTCCATGTAGTAGCCTTGAATATGATCATTCCCGTCAATGATAGGCGCCATGTCAGGAGTCATGTCAGCCAGACCTGCCCATGTCCGCATAAATTTAACGCCCTTAAGACAAGGCAACAATTCTGTAAGCGCCTCTGCTTGATGCTTGATATAGCGTTCAGTCACCTGGGTGGTGTAACTGGGCCAGGGGTCCATATGAGAGCCAGTTACAATCTCACCTTTTAGACTTTGACTGGCATAAGCGTGATATACCCCTGAAGAGATGACATGATTCAAGAAAGGCTTCAAGGGCTCTGTAACCATTGCCTGAATGGGCAGGACGTATATGGGAAGGCGTAATCCCACCATCTCAAAAGAAATGCGGGCAGAATAACCACCCGCAGCATTAAGAACGTGTGGGGTATGTATCACTCCCTTGCCCGTTTCAACAGAAACGATTTTCCCTTTTTTTACACCAATTTCGAGTACTTCGGTTCCCTGGTGTATATGAACCCCGAATTTTGCGGCTCCTCTGGCCAATCCCCAAACTACCGCATCGTGGCGAAGGGTCCCACCAGGCGGATGGTACATGGCACCAAATATCGGGTACCGGATGCCATCTGAGATATCGAGCTCCGGGATCAACTCTTTACATTGTTTTGGGTCAAGCAGTTCACTTTTGATTCCATGGAATTGTGCGGAAGCAATCTGCATCCTGAGGGCGCTTATTCCTGCGGTGCTGTGTGCAAGGTTTAGGTTCCCGCAATTATTAAACATAAGGTTAAAATCAAGCTCTGCAGTCAACTTTGGCCATAGTTTGAGCCCTTCATTATAGAAAGGAAGATTTTCCTTGGTCCGCTGATTGGCGCGAACAATAGCAGTATTTCTTCCAGCCCCACCATAACCAATGTAGTGCTTTTCAATCACCACCACATTTTTCATTCCATGGTTCCGTGCAAGGTAGTAGGCAGTGGCCAATCCGTGCAACCCACCTCCAATTATCACCGCGTCATAACTTGACTTGAGTGGAGCTTTTTCCCAAAAGATTTTGAATTTTCCGAACATAAGATTTCCTCGATCAAGAACTCTTAACCCACTGGAATTTGATATGATATCAGATCAAAAAAAATATGAATCGGTACTCCGAAAAATGCATCCCGCCACAATAATAAGTGAAGTTCTGGGCTCAGCTGGCATGAAAGTTCTGCCTGTTATGCGTGATCATTCGAATCTCTTAAACGCAAATCTTTGATTTGGTGACTAATGTTTGACACACTAACCAATAAGGCCATGAATACGGCGATGGCGACTGGTATTGTCACGTAGATACGAGGAATTCCTAATTCTCTGGACAGTAACTCAGTCTGGTGGAGACTGAGGCTACGGGTATGAGGAACTAAGTATATCAGGAAAAGCAGAATTAATGCATCCACAAACAAACTAAGATATTCTGTTGCTTTCGGGCCAATAAGATTAATAAAATGCATCTGAATAAAACCTTTGCCCTTGTACAGAACCGAGACGATGAACATCACGGAACAGACAAAGTTGTACATAAATCTTGAACAAGATATGTTTTTCTTTGTCACCTATCAAGTGAGATTAATTATCTTGTTTTTATTGCCTCTCTTTGGTCTTTTAGGATAGTTAAAGAGAGGAAATGTATTGTTCTATCTGCTCAATTTTAGTTGAAGAAAGTTTTTTTGGTTTATGGTCCGATAAGATATTGGCAACCTCATCCCTTAGCAAATCCTGTAGTTCTCTTGCATTCTCACGTTTTGCAATATTTCTCCTCTCAATATAAGAGGGAGGTATCCATAAAGCTTCTCTAAAGTGCTGAGCGGTATGTGGGTGTGCGAGATATAAATCATCTCGTCTTGCAACCTCATCAATAATATTTACTGCAAGGGTATTTTTTGAAATATCCGGTGATTTTAGTAAATGCTTTGCTCTTTTAATCATTAGATCTGTTAATATGAGCATTCTTGCGTCGTACAATTCCCCGTGACCCAGAAATCCGACATCGTGACATAGTGTGCTTCCAGACTGAAGAGCGAATAAGATCCCTTCATAAGCCTCCATCGCGGCTTGTGCATCTATAAAAAAAGAATCACTGCAACCTGCCGTTCCCCAGGTAGGCAAATTGTAATATTTGCCCATATCAGCATACATTGCTACTGTCTTAAACCATTCTGGGGCTCCATAGCATACGATCATAGATCTCATGTCCAGCGCTGAAGTATTTGCTCCATAAACAAATTGTGCATTTTCGTTCTTAAGTAGTGTAAGTACTAAACCAGCGAGAGACTCTGCGCCTCCTTGAACTACTCCTCCTTCTGGCGTTATCGGTGCGCCTGAACCACAATTGGCTCCAGCTGCAAATAAGATGGGAATGCCATTTTCAGCACAATACAGCAGCTTATCAGTGCAAGATCTATCCATTTTTAGAGGGGATATCGGTTCTAAATATGCGAGGAAGAATGGCTTTTCTTTAAGTTGGTCCTCTCCATCGGCCGCGATTGATGCTATTTGATGAATTCTTTGCATATCCTCTAGACTCGTAAGAGTAGTGACAATGGGTTTAGTACTATTTTTGACCATTTCTGCAAACACAATGGTGTAGACTTTGCTTTGATCAACATCCTGTGGAAGTGCCATAGACATAATAAACTCGAATCCAGACAGGCCATCAGCTATTCTTACATTATCTGTAACGTCTGATAGTATTGAAGGTCTAAGCTTCCCAGTTTGCTTATCAACGTTAAAAAGTGCATCAGATCCTGGTCCGAAATAAGTTTCTCCATTTATGACGTGGATAGATTTATCTGCGTCTCTACTATATAATTGTATCTTAGAATGCGCTTTTTCCATGGCTTCTTCAACCATGGTCCTTGGTATAAGAACTCTGCCGTCATCATCTTTTTTTGCGCCAGCACCTAAATAGATTGCTTCTGCTTCGTCGTGATCTAATGTAACCCCTGTGTTTTCAAGAACTTGAAGCGTGGATTCATGTATTTTTGCTGCGTTTTCTGGTGGTAAAAATTGGAGCATTGCCATTTTTTATCCTTTCAATCTCGCTAAACAAAGCAGGGAACAAAGACAATAAAATATGAAATATTCTATTTCACATGAAACAAATTATGTCAACAAAAAATAACGGAGAGTGTTAATTTACGAATTTAGTCGATATTTTTAAAAAATGTTTTGAAAAAGTTGCCTTGCAGGCAAAGAAAAAATAAGGAGTAAATGATTTTGCTTGTGTTTTTCAGTGGTTTCTATTATTTTTTCTGAAGTACCTAAATTCATTTGATTAATTCTGATTTATTTGACTTTCCGCATGTGAAGAGGATATGTAATGGGGGAACAACAGGACAACCTATTGATGAAAAAGATTTTTGAGCATCATTCATCTCTAACACCAAAGGGTCAGATCCTTGGTGATTACATACTTAAAAACCCTAGAAAAGTGGTGTTCATGACCACAAGGGAACTGGCTGTAGCATGCCAGGTAAGTGAAGCTACAGTGGTTCGTTTCGTAAGTCAGCTGGGCTACGATGGTTACAGTGAATTCCTTCAGGCCTTGAGAGACTTGGTGGATACAGAATTAACGCTTTTGGATCGAGTAGATCTCTCGAACATGAATGGGCCCGGAGCAGAACGGTTCCGCCGAGTAGTGTTTGATGAAATTGACAACTTGAAACAACTGTATATAAGAACAGATATGGTTGTTATCGATAAAGTGGTGGATTACCTTGAGAAGAGTTCTGCTATCTACGTTATCGGTTCGCGTCTTTCCTATACTTTTGCCTACTATATGGGATGGTCTTTGACTAAAGTTCGTCAGAATGTTCATATTCTAAAGGGGAGCGATAGCACAACCATTGACTGGCTTACTATCGCCCCGACTGAAAGCCTTGTCATCATCATTGCAACATCACGCTATCCCAATGAGCTTATAAGGGTGGGAAAACTGGTTCGGCGTCTCGGTAAGACCCTTCTCGTTATTGCTGATAGTTCTCTGTGCCCCTTGATACAATTTGCTCACATGATCCTTATTGCACCTTCACAGCATTTCCCCCTTATTGGCAGCCCAACCCCTCTTTCATGCGTGATTAATTATCTTGTGCTTGAACTGGCAAGCCGGGATGGCAAGGAACTAAAGGAGCATCAAGAAAAACTGGAGCAGTCTTACCGGGAAAACGATATCCTTTTCAATTTAGAGAAACCGTCTGGTGCCTCCAATAGTCAATAGTGAAGTATTAGGTTTTAAATTCTTCGATTTTTTGCTTTTGTGATGCCGGCAATCCATACCTTTTAAGACATTGGGCGATTTATCCAAATTTTTTGTGAAGTTATTGATAAAAAAGTAAGCGTTTCGACTTCCATTGGGCATACCTGAGCTGGATCATCACCATTTGGGGACAAAAATGGTGGTATTGACAGCAACCATGAAGGATTTTTTGCAAGAAGTAGTATTTTCTTTCTTTTATTTTATTGACTTCTTTCATTGATTATATAAAAATCATTTATCACATAACATTCTTGAACACATAAAAAAATTATTACACGCACTTTTATGCCAGCCAAAATAGAATAATTGTACTGAAACAATTCCTTAGCCTGCCATAAGCAGGGGGACAAGAGATGGAAATAGCAATATGCCCACATTGTAAAAAGGAAATTGCGGAGGGCATAAAATTTTGCCCCCATTGCTCAAGCGCTGTTACCTCAGCAAGCTACGCAACCATATTTAGCTGGCGATGGGCTGACAAAATTTTTCTTTTTACTATTATACTTATCTTTATCGGGTTCTTTCAACCCTGGTTTCCTGGCAGTATCCTTGATCAGGAAAATTCCCTCTCCGCCTTTCAAATGTTACTCAATGTAAATAATCTCGAGATCGATTTTCTGGAAAGTTATAATATCCTGCGAATGGCATTAATGGTGCCCATCTTTGCTATGTTAATTTATCTGCTGGCGTATCTTCGAACAGGTATGGAAAAATCGGAATTCCTGCCGATATTTTTATTTATCATTGCATGTATTTCCATATTCCCTTTCCTTTTTAGTGTGGCAGGGCTTTTTTTCGGGATCATACTCAGCTTGGTCTTTCTTACTGGAATCATTTTTTATTTTAAAAGTGCATTTCGTAAAGGTCGCCTTGGTTATGCAAGCTATTTTTTAATTCTATTTTTTATATGTCTCTCTGGCTTTATATATCAACTTGATCTGGCTCAAACATTCTATCTTAAACTCGAAGAGTTCAATTTTAGCGAAACCTATGGCTTTTGGATAACGTGGTTCATTTTTGGAATATTGATTTTAGTCATTGTGTTAAACTTCATGAAAACTGCTGAAGATTTCTGGTTGATGCTGAGCGGTGTGGTTTTTTCAATTATTGGTTATCACACCTTTATCAATCCTTTATTTCTTTCAGGTCCATTTGCCTTTTTTGCAGATAATTTCCGGATGGTTGGTATTCACACGGTAACGCATATCAAGATTGTTGCAATTGCCTTGGTTATAGCTATATTTACGGGCGTACCAATCGGTATTTATATTACCCGTAATAAGAGCGCGGCAGACATTGTGTTATATTTAGCAAGCATTATGATTACAATTCCCAGTATTGCCCTTTTCGGCTTTATGATGCCTATTTTATCTTCAATTGATAGAGCGTTCGATGCAGTGAATGGTATCGGGATTGGGGCGGTGCCTGCTGTGATTGCGCTGGCGCTTTATTCCCAATTGCCCATCATTCGAAACACGTATATTGCTATTAGAAAT
>JGI10211J14876_10000386_pt1 | contig 18869 bp, 30 predicted proteins | sample Etolagsediment_FD_14876 | JGI IMG/M metagenome (IMG submission 14876)
CCAACTGATATTATTAAAGTACAACGTCAACGGGTTAACAGCCACGGTAATAACCGCACTGAAATAGACCATTACCAAGTTACTGATATTAAGCATGAAACCTTTGGTATCACGTCAATCACCGCTGAACACTTCCCGCTTGATGCAAATGATGTTAGCGTTATAAGTGATGAAATATTAAACGGTTCATTTGAGGTAATCTAATGGCAACCTTCCCTTCACTGACGCCAAACTCAAGGTCATTGGATTTAGGCAATTATCCGCAGGTTGTGCATGTTGCAGTTAGTGGCATCAATCTAAGATTTTTGCAAGGTTCAAAACGTATTAATCAAATCCTAACACTTGGCTATTCTAATATTACTGAAACTGACTTGCAGTTAATTTATACGCATTATGAAACGCAAGAAGGTACATTAGTGCCATTTGATTTACCAGCCGCAGTATGGGAAGGTTATGCGTCAGTGCCAATCAGTGCGGTAGATTATAATTGGCGTTATGCCGGTACCATAGCAGTTGATACTGGAGCGCCATTACGCTATAACGTAAGTGTACAGCTTGCAAGCGTGGTGTTATAACAATGGCAACTTTCCCTGCATTAACGCCAACAACAAGGATATTTAGCCCAGGCAATTATCCGCAAACATACCAGCAAAGTATCGGCGGTACAGGCGCTGGCTTTAGACGTGGCGCACTATCAATTGGCAAAACTTTAACTTTAACATTTGAGTATGTACTAGAAGCAGATGTAAATGCAATCAAGGCGCATTATTTTGACAGCTATGGCACCTATGATATTTTCAATGTATCATCTACAGTATGGAGCGGGTATGTCACGCCGCCGGTAGATTTAAATGGCAATTATTTTTGGCGTTATGTATCGCAACCAGTTGTTACGGATGTAACATGCAACCGGTTTACAGTTGAAGTGCAGCTTGAATCAGTACCAGCGCAAAGTAATGATTTAATTTATGCAGCCGGTTTAGCTAGTGCAAGCCCTGAGCGAACTTATATACTGGTAGCAGGTGCCGCAGCGGCAGCTCCTGCCCGCGATTATCTTATTTACGCTGGTGAAGCATCATGAGCATTACGCAAACCGCCTTAATGCAGCAGCGGCGTGATACCGCTGCTAACTGGACCAGTGCAAACCCGACACTGCTAGCAGGTGAGATTGGCATTGAGTCGGATACCAACAAGATAAAACTTGGCACTGGCAGCACATCATGGACATCGCTGGGTTACACGCCATGGAGTCAGGTAAGCGCTTACCCACTGGTTAATGCTGATATTGCGGCGGCGGCGGCGATTGTTGACACCAAGCTTGCCACCATTGCCACGGCTGGCAAGGTCAGCAACAGCGCCACTACTGCTACTAACGCCAACACTGCTAGCGCAATTGTTGCTAGGGACGCAAGTGGTAATTTTACTGCTGGCACCATTACTGCTGCCTTAACCGGTGCTGCATCTAGCAACGTGCTGAAAGCTGGCGACACCATGACCGGTGCGTTGGTAGTGCCTCTAGCGAGTGCGGCAACTCCAAGCCTGACCTTTACCGGCGATCTAAACACAGGCATCTACAGCCCTGGCGCCGACCAAGTAGCGGTAGCAACTAATGGAGTTGAGCGCGTTGAGTTTGGTACCGCAGAAGTTGTCTTTAATGATGGCGGAACTGACTATGACTTTAGAGTTGAAGGTGATACAAGTTCACATTTACTATTCGTTGATGCTTCAACAGATCGTGTAGGCATAGGGACTAGTTCGCCTAGTAAAATTGTTAATGCTAAATCAGCTTCTCAATACCAGGGATTCCTCCTTAGTAATGCAAGCAACAGCGTTGTTGAAGTAGTTGGCTTCTCTGCTACGAATGACAATGGAGCAGTTCTTCTTCGTAACGGAGGCACTGCCAACGTACAGCTACTTGCCTCTGGCGCAAGTTATTTTAACGGAGGCAACGTAGGGATTGGCACTACCGCGCCCACGGGTAATCTTTCTTTTGGCGCAACTGATGCAATTATCAATTCGGACACAAGTGATGCATCAGATAACAAATCAGTTTCCCTTGCCGGGGGCGGCACTGCTTCTACCGCCAGAGGCGGGTACATTCAGCTATACGGCAATGAATACACTACAACTGGTGGAGTTGTTGACATTAACAGCGGCAACGTAGCCAATTCTTATGTGCGAATCCAAGGTCGTTCGTCTTCTTCTGATATTCGTTTCTGGATCAACGCATCAGAAGCTGGGCGATTTGATAGCTCGGGGAGGCTGTTAGTTGGTACGTCTTCTACGGTTACCAATGGTCAAGGAGAGGCAAGACTCCAAGTAACAACTAGCAGCAGTTACTACATAGCAGACTTCGGCCATTTCTCTAATGACGCTTTTACTGGCGCAGTTTATTTCAAGAAGACACGCTCAACAACGGCGGGCGGAATGGCTTCCGTTGTAGCTGGTGACTATTTAGGAGACATTCGGTTTGCCGGTGCGGACGGAACTAATTACATCAGGGCTGCANNCATTGAATGTCGTGTAGACGGCACCCCTGGCACCAACGACATGCCAGGCCGTCTGGTCTTCAGTACCACCGCCGATGGGGCGAGTTCTCCGACGGAGCGGATGAGGATTGATAGCGCAGGTAATATCTTGTGGGGTAGTCCTTCTAACAAAGCAGGAATTGACGCCGGCACCACAGATGGTAAATATGTTTCCTCAACAGGCGCAGTTTTGGTTAGCAGCCGTTCATCTACATCTACAGTCAACCATAATACTTTCATTAACGGCAACGGCCTTGTCGGAACAATCCAGACCAATGGATCCGCGACTTCCTACAACACCTCCTCCGACTACCGCCTCAAGGAAAACGTCACTGCAGTAACAGACGGCATCACCCGCCTGCAGCAACTGAAGCCAAGCCGCTTCAACTTCATCGCAGACCCTGCCAAAACAGTTGATGGCTTCATTGCCCACGAGGTGCAGGACGTTGTTCCTGAGGCAATTCACGGCACCAAGGACGAAGTAGACGCTGACGGCAACCCCGTCTACCAAGGCATCGACCAATCCAAGCTGGTGCCCCTGCTGACGGCTGCGCTGCAGGAAGCGGTTGCCAAGATCGAAACTCTTGAGGCGAAAGTTGCTGCCCTTGAAAGCGCGTAGTCATGAAAACCAACGAACTAGCAGCGGATCTGCTGCACGAACTCTTCGAGTATCGAGAGGGTGAGCTGTACTGGAAGCAGCGTGGCAAAAGCCGTCAGATGGGCAAACCTGCTGGTGGCATCAATGGTGACGGCTATCGCCGCATCAAAATCAACCGCAAGCTCTACGCCGTTCATCGCTTGGTATGGGTCATGCACGGCAATGATCCTGCTCCGTTTGTTGATCACATCAACGGTGATGTGCTGGATAACCGCATCGAAAACCTGCGGGCGGCTACCCATTCTCAGAACTGCATGAACCGCCGCCAACGTTCCGATAACAAGTCGGGCATCAAGGGCGTGATGCGGAAAAAGGACAAGTGGTATGGCTGTGTCACCCTGAATTACAAGGTGTATCCCGCTGGCTACTTTGATCGCAAGGAAGATGCAGCCGCTGCTGTTGACAAGCTCCGCAAGGAATTGCACGGAGAGTTTGCACGAAGCTAACTTGACGAGTCCCCTTCGATACTATGTCTGGCTGCTCACACCAGCTAGGCCCAGTAACCTTTGACACTACTAGGCGGGTAACCGGCCTTTAACTGGTTACATCATTTCTAGTACACTACCTACATCGCCACTGATCACTATGGCTAAAGCATCTGCGACACCGGTAACAGAATTTGCATGGGGCGTTGCCCAACTCGAACGCCACACTGCTGACGGCGTGGTTTACACGGTGCATTACACGATTAATGCAAATGATGGCACCTACGCCAGTTCGGCGTATGGATCAGTAGGTCTAGAGCAGCCTGAAGGCAACATCATCCCATTTGCTGATCTAACACCTGAGCTGGTAATCGGCTGGACAAAAGAAAAGCTTGGCGGTGACGAGAAGGTGGCTGAAATTGAAGCAGCTTTGCAAGCACAACTTGATGAGCAACACGCACCAACTAAAGCGCAAGGGCTGCCCTGGAGCTAGACTAGGAGCAACACCAGCCTGAGCCGTGATTGAAGTGTTTGCTGCTATCGCTGGTGCATCCATCAGCGTGGCTGCAATGGGGATATTTGGCTTTAGCCGTAGGAATGAAGAAGCCGCCGCTGCTGTAATACGCCTTACCAGTGCAGTTGAGCATATTGCTACATCGCTGGAGACATTGCACACGGATATAAAAGAAACGAATCGCGAGATGTTTACCAGGTTGAATCACGTCGAAAACCGCGTTACTAAGCTTGAGGTGAAGTAAGCAGTTAGACTGAGTGTGACGTTTACCACAGTTCCTGTGGACTTCCTATCCCATCCAGCTTTTTGGATTGTTGTTGCCGCAGCATCTGAGCTGATTGCGCTGTCACCACTAAAAAGCAACAGCATTGTGCAGCTCGTGTTTCAGGTGCTGAACCTGTTGCGCGTAAAAAAGGGCTGATCCGCTTTGGCAAGTCAGCTTGGGAGCGGCGTTTAGAGCAAGCTATCCGTCAATGGTGGTTTGAGAAAACGTTACCAGCCAAGCTGGATGCTGCCGAGGCTGAATGGCACAAGGCGCAACCGTTACCGCCGCCACCCATCGTGATAGAACACCCTATCAACGATGAATTACAGACTGGCGCCAGTCGTCTGTTAGGCGGTGAAATGTCCATCCATGCACCTTACAACCGCCAATGAATTTCCTAGCAGCGGCAAAAGCTACAACCAAGCCACAGCCGTTGCCACATCAGCAGGCGGCATGGGGCTATGCCTGGGACTTATTGTCAATACAGGAGCAGCAGGAATTTCTAAGCAAATTCCGCAGTGACCCGGCGCCAAAACCTACATTGGCATGGGAGCCAGCCGCAAAATTAATACGCGAATTTGAAGGTTTTAGTGATGTAGCATACATTTGTCCTGCCGGTGTGCCAACCATCGGCTGGGGCACCACTAGATGGCCTGATGGCGCAGCAGTAAAAATTGGCGATACCATCACACGCGATGCTGCTGATGGGTTGCTCGATAACATGCTGGAAACTCAAGTTGTACCAGCACTAGCTAAAAGTATTCCAGGCTGGAAAACATTATCAGCGCAGAGGCAAAATGCGTTGATTTCGTTTGCCTATAACGTAGGTTGGCATTTCTACGGCAGCGAGGGGTTCGAGACAATATCTAAGGCATTACACGCGGCAAACTATGACGCAGTGCCAGCGGCATTGATGCTATATGTAAACGCTGGCACACCGGCAGAACCTGGCCTCCGCCGCCGCCGGGAAGCTGAGGCAAAACTCTGGGGCATACCAGCTAAAGCCACATCAGTGCTGCTGAAAGTGCCCTATGAATACCAAAATGACAACGTTTCCGGCACCGGTTACCGCGAGTGTTTCAGCAGCAGTTGCGCAATGATTGCCCGCTACCACGGCAAGGTAAAAAACGATGATGAATACAATAAAGTACGAGCCAAATTCGGCGATACCACCGACGCACAGGCGCAGGTGCTTGCATTACGGGCACTAGGACTCACAAATTCAAGGTTTGTGACGAATTGCGCACCTGGCCTACTGGAGGCGGAGTTACGCCAGGGCAGGCCAGTGGCGGTGGGATGGTTACATCAAGGGCCATACAACGCACCAACTGGTGGCGGCCACTGGTCTGTAATCATCGGCTTTGATCCAGATTATTGGTTTGTCAATGACCCCAACGGTGAGGCTGATTTGGTAAACGGTGGCTACGAAAATCACACCAAAGGTGCAGGCGTTAAATACAGCAAGCAGCGCTTCAATAGGCGCTGGGAAGTTGATGGCGCATCTACCGGCTGGGCGCTGTTGGTGAAGCCATGAAATGCGAGGTAATCCGCCACAGCCCAGAATTAACTGAAATACGGATTCCCTATACCTCAACGACAACGCAATATAATTTCTTTCTTGCATCCGACATTCATCTAGATAATCCAAAATGCGACCGTAAGCTTTTTAAAAAGCATTTAGATGAGATGAAAGAACGTCAAGGTAAGGCGCTTTTCTTTGGTGATGTAATGTGCCTAATGCAAGGCAAAAAAGATAGACGCGGCAGCAAAGGTGATATAAGGCCAGAACATCTAGGCGGTAATTACTTCGACCTAGTATTTAATGAAACAGCAGACTGGTTAAAGCCTTGGCAAGATGACATCGTGATGATGTCAGACGGTAACCACGAAACTGCAATCATTAATCACAATGAGATTGACCCACTTGGCAATGTAGTGCGCATTATGCGCGATAGCGGCAGCCCTGTAGAACACATGCGTTATCAGGGCTTTGTTTGGTTTACGTTTTACATGGAAGGTAATGTTGCTGCTCAACAAAGACAAGAAAAAATTAGGCGCCTAACTCTTGGTTATCACCACGGCACATGGGGCGGTGTAATAACAAAAGGCACACTAGGCGGCGGTAGATATGCCAGCATTATGCCTGATGCAGATGTAATAGTTAATGGTCATAATCATGAACGCACAATTGTAGCGCATCCATGTTACAGAATTAATAACAAAGGCGAGCAACGAATAGAGCAACGGTGGCACATACAGACGGGCACATATAAACAAGAATTTAAAGGCGGCGGTGGTTTTGCAATTGAGAAGATTGTGATGCCTAAATCACTTGGTGGGATATGGCTTAAACTAAGACCACGCGCTAGTTCCGGCGTTGAAATCACCTGCGAGCCAGCAACATGAACCGCTACCTAGTTGAAATATCTGCCATGATGGTTGTAGATAGTGAGTACTCATCAGATGATGTAGCAATCGGCATCGCAGCTAGGTTAGAAGAGATCGCACAGTCAAACGCTCACCTCCTTGATTATGAGGTGCTTCCCTACGAAATGCCGGAGCCTCATGAATCATCACATCAACGAGACCGAATTAGTCAGTCGTAAGGTAACAAAGCATAAGTTTAGGAAAAGCATTATTGAAGAATGGGACAGCAGGTGTTACATCTGCGGTGAACAATTTGATAATATAACACTTGACCATTTAGTGCCAAAAAAGAATGGCGGCCATACCAGTAGGGCTAACCTAGCGCCATGCTGTAGTTTACATAATCGCCAAAAGGGCCATTCTGAATTGTGGAGCTGGTGGACTAATCATGATTTGTGGGATCTGGGCCGTGCAATAAAGCTTTTAAGTTACCTGCGTCGTTGCGATAACATTCCATCGCCTGATGAAAAAATATCATAGCCTGCCAACTTTGCACGTGTTTTTTACACATTCCGGCATAGCTAACTTCCCAAATATAATGGCCGTCCTTAGACTTAACGCGCTTGATAGTTGGTGTTTCCATTGTTAGAATGCGGATAACTGCTAAATGTAGTGATGATGGAGTGGATGGTGGTGCAGCTCAGTCTAGAGGAGCAGCTAGCACTTGAAGGCCAGAGCAGAATTGCCTTAAACTGCCCTGACCGTGAACAGGTTGCTAAATTATGTAGTACCTTAATAAAACAAAACGCACATCAATCTAAATTAATAAAGCAAGCCGTACATCATATAGCAGCTTTAGAAGCTACTTTATATCTTCAACAATCAAAGCGCCCGTGGTGGAGACGTGCGATTTAGACATTAATTTACTTAATCTACGATGAGTTCTTGCCATGCGTTGCCTTATACGCTCGCGGCATACATTATGCTCCTTTGCAATAGCTGTTAAAGTTAAATCTTCATGGTAACGTTTATTTATTAAATCTTGCTCCATATCAGTTAAATAAGATAGCGCAAGCTGCACTTGTTCCTTGCTATGGTCCAAATCAAAATCAATATCCACTTCAGGGCTAGCAATTAAATCAAGCAGTGAATTGCCATCATCTGTTACCAGTTCATCCAGGCTGATATGAATGCTATTGCAATCAACTAATGCTAGCAATTGTTCTATTGTTAAACCCATAACCTCTGCCAATTCTGTTTTGCTTGGTTTGCGGCCATGTTCTTTCATAAATTCAATTTCAACTTGCAGCGCCTTAAATATTCTGTCTATCATATGTATCGGGATTTTTATCATGCGCTCCTTGCTATCAATAGCACGTTTCAGTGATTGCCTTATCCACCAATAGGCATAAGTTGAAAACTTATACCCTCGTGACGCATCAAACTTTTCTGCTGCACGTTGAAGGCCAATGTTACCCTCTTGGCATAAATCCAACATATCCATTGATTTAATTCTGCCTGTATACCGCTTGGCGATATGTACAACCAAACGTAAATTACAGTTGACCATGGTAGCCCGCGCCTTAAGGCCAGCTTTTATCAGCCGTTGCTCAGCAGGTGTTGGGCTAGGGTTATCGCGCAGCTCCATGTACTGCGCGATTTTACGTGCTAACTGTATCTCCTGCTGTGTCGTGAGCAACGGATACCTAGAGATGGCCTCTAGGTAATCCCGCATTGCATCAGCAGTCATGGGTTAAAAAGTGTCAGGTTCGCTTGTATTATTAGCAGCCCGTGGTAAAAATTCAAACCTGCTGACACTTATTATATGTTTACTACGCTTTTCACCTGTTTGCTTATCTGCCCATTCTTGGCGCCGTATGGTGCCAGTCACTTGGATGCTGTCACCTTTTTTGCATTTGTCACATACTAATTCAGCCGACTTGCCCCATATTTCGCAATCAATGCCATTGTTAATGTATTCTCCATTTTTATCTTTACCCTCACCGATACCGCCGAACAGGTTGGCTACTTGCGTGCCATTGTCAAACGTGCGGATGGTGGGTTGCGTAATGATGCGAACAATGCCGGTAGCAAATAAACTCATGGCTTTAATGGGGTGATGTTGTGGGCGGCCTCGAAGGCCAGGATTTGTGCTAGCGAATAGCGAACACGTGGAGCACCAAGCGGTGATGCTAAGCGCTCGGCGGTTTCATACGGTGGGCCAACCCCACGCGCACGTTGGGATTTTAAGGTGCTGGGCCGCAGCCCCCACCTAGCAGCTAACTGGTCAGTGGTCAGGTAAGGCTCAGTCATCAGCGAATGGATCGGCCTCCGCTTTGGCTTCCATGGCATCCTCTTTAGTCACTGCCATCTGCAATAGCTCCTGATACTGTTCAGCGCATAGGTCGTTTTGGCGTGCCTCTAGACGTTTGGTAACAGCCTCCAGCTCATCCAGACTGCTGCATTTAGCGATAGCAGCCTTACCAGCAGCAAAAACTTTGGCATCACCAGCAGGTGCAGCAGGTGCTAACGCTGGCGGAGGTGTTGCAGTTACGGTAACCGTCTCGGCCTGTTCCATTTCGTCTGCTGTATAAAGCGACGACATATCAGCCGGAAATGCCTTGCGTAGTGCTAAAGCCTCGCTGCATTTAGCCAGCATCGCAGCAGCCATTTTGGACCATAGCCCCTGCCCTGCGTTGTAATCCTGGAAGCGGGCGACACCAACAAATGGATGGCCGCTGCCCTTGCGGTAGACAATAGTCTTGGCAGCGGCTGGTGGTGCCTTACCTAGCCATACATCCTTCCAGTCGCCTTCCTCACCGCACCAATAGGTCTCACTGCCATCTAACTGGCCAGTACGTTCCGCGATGCTGCGCAGGCCATCGATGCCAACTTGGATACTCATCTTGCCACCGCGCTTGATGGCGTAGATCTGGCGGCTAAACGGATCTAACCCTGACCGCTGGCACGCATAGCTAAAAAGCTTTAGCTCATCTGGCGTGCAATTTGGGGCAATGGTGGATGAGATCAGTTGCGTCTGCTCTTGGGTCCATTGTGTAATGGCGCTCATCTTAGAAATCCTCTGATGTAATTGTGGTTTGGTCTTTTAATGCCCAGCCGGGAAGCTGGAGCAATTGGATGCCATCGGTATAGCCGTGGCCCCATTCGCCTATAGCCCGGCAATCCTGGATGCGTTGCAGCGCATTGTGGCGGGCAATGCTGCCATGAACTAATGCCTCTTGGTCTAGTTCATACACACCAACTGCAAATGAAGTTTTCTCTACCGCAACAAAAATGAAGCGCTTGGCCAAGGTACCTGCTAAGTAGTGAGCGGCCTGTAGCTGATACTGGAACGCTGCTACGCTGCGGCCAAATCCTCCGGGAGAAGCATCGACACAGGTCTTCAGGTCAACAATTAGCTCACCATCAAACCAATCCGGCCTGCATTTACACCGCAGCCGTGTTGCTATGTCATCCCACCAGTGCGAAGTCTCTGCGGCGCCATTAGCCAGCAATAAACCTGCTGTCGGGTGGCTATGAACAGCCGCTGCCATTGATAACGCCTGCTCAAAATCACTAGCGCTAACTGGCTCGATGCCATCAGCAAGCATTTTTTCAGCCGTTGCCTTACCCTCCTTGGTGCGCCTATCAGGGCCTACTGCATACCGTTGCAGCAGCTCCTTAGGCTCCAACACCGCGCAATGCGCAAGGGAGCCAAAACGCATAGCAGCAGTCGGTTCTGATGGTGACCTGTCAGGGTCAACGTACCGTTTCCAATAATGAAAGGGGCTGCGGCCAATCTCTTTTAACTGGCTAGCACTAATTGCTGGGTCAGCGTGATACTCCTCGTTTGAAATAACAGTCATTTAGGATTCCGCAATAGTTGATGTAACCCTTTAGATGGCCCGTAATGCTCAATCAGTTCATGGAACTCATTAAGTATTCGGCGTTTGTTTTGTGTGTCAGCAGCTAAGCCAGCATCAGCTAACCGCTGGTAAAAAGCTCCGCCATATTTGCTGGCAGATATAAAAGTCCAATAAATGTCGGAATCAGTCATGAAGGATAAACAACAGGTACAGGATTTGCATACGGGTAAGGCTGGCTGCCAACCTCAGATACCACCAAATAGGCAGTAGCTGCAACAATCGCAACGCATAAAAACCTAAGCATTGATTAACTCCATTTGCTCAAGGTAAGATTCAGCTTCAAATAACACATCAGCTAACGGATGGTTTTCAGTAAATGATTCCAGTTGTTCTTCTGTAATCTCATCAGCCATTGCACGGTAAGATTTTACCAATTCAATTAGCGATGAATTAAGCTCGTCAATTTGCTCAAGGGTCATAGCAAGAAAAGCAAAGGGATAGCGCCAGATTGGGTGCGGCTCTGGCGGGCCGCATAGGGGTTAGGCGGTGACTGGGATGATCTGCAACATGGCCCGCATTTCAGGGCAGGCAATGCCTGCGATGCGTTTTTGGGCCAGGGCCAGGGAGCCGCAGAAGCTAAGCACTTTGCAATCAAAGCAAACGGCGTGGGTATAAGTGCGCTCGGTGCGGCGCTTGGCAATGGTGCCGTTGGGCAGGGTGACGGTGATGGTGGTCATGAGTCTCGGTTTGTGGTGGAAGCTCTCGCCTCCTGTCCCTTTATCCTACACCCTAGTTATCCCCTGTCAACCCTAGTCTTTTACAATCTGCAACACTCCTGGCTATGGCTGCAATGCCGCCAGCTTTAACCACAGCATCCAGCCACTGCTGTTGCTCTGGTTTTACACGCCCGCTCGTACTTTTTACCTCGATGCTCGTAAATACGGCTATTTTTTGTCCGACCATCTCAGGTGTAATAGTGCGGCTGGTCCATCCAATCAGGTCTGCACTGCCCTTGCATAATCCAAACTGCACCGGTCTGCCGTTGGCATCACGCAGCGTGCCGGTGTTATTCCGAAACAGGCGACAACTGCCTTTGCTACACGCAAGCCGGATATGTTGCTGGATGGTTTGTTCAGATGGCAAGGCTTAGCTGCTGCATTGGTGGTGGCAGCGTAACGGTGCCCCACTGTTGCGCCATGGCATCGGCCACGCCCTGATAGGTGCGGCTGCGTTCTTTCCATCTGTTAGGACCCGGAGGCATCAGATGCACTTTTGCCTCACGTCCATCAACCAATTGCGTCGCCTTAAGCACTGGCAGGTTCTTCAGCCACAAGCAGGTTGCCTTAGTTTCGCCGTGACCGAACCACCATGGCTGGATGATCTGCTGGGGGGGGGGATGGCAGTGCTAATAATGCTGACCGGGTTTTCTATACACCATCTATCAATTGGTGCCGCCATTAATAAACGCACAAAATCCAGCGCCTCAGCTTGTTCGCGTTGTTTACGGTGGAAATGGCGGCTGCCACTAACTGCAAGATGCGTACACGGCGGATGCGCCACCATCAGATCCCAGCCATCACCTAGCACATCCTCAACCGGCTGCTGCAAATGCCATTGCGGATCGGCCTCGCATTCCAGTAAGTCACAGCTCCATGCGTCATGCCCATGGCGCCGGAAGGCATCACGAACGCGGGCGCTGTATTCGCAGGCGACTAAAACACGCACTCAAAGCGCAGCGGCGTAAGCGGTCATTGCAGTTTGACGGGCGCGGGTAGCAGCGATCATGGCAGCTTGCAGTTTGCTGTACTTGGCAGAAGGCTTGCTGCCGGGCTTGGCTTCGGCGGCGTGCTGAGCGTAAAAAGTATCCTTGGCGGCTTTTTCGGCGGCTTTGGCTTGACGGACTTGCTGAAGGGTCATGGTTTTCGGGTTGGGGTGCAGGTCTTGCCTGCTGTCCCCTAATCATACACCCTAATTAGCCCTTGTCAACCTTGCTTGGTAAACACGTTCAGCCCAGCCCGGTTTGTAGCCGCGTTGCTTGGCTAGCTCGCGTAAGGATTGCAGGTCGCGGGCACTGCCTTGCTCGCGTTTACGCGCAACCGCCTGCACCTCCTGCAACTCACCTTCCACAACCTTTAACTCCCTAACCTCAGATCTAAACTCATGGCCGCAATCGCTGCATATCTGCGCGGCGCTAGGTGAGGTCGCGAAGCATTGCGGGCATACCTTGACCGATGGCGCCTGTTCGCGTGTTTGCTTTTTGATGCCATCTAGGCTCCACTCCCGTTGCTCCAAATGGTGGCCTAGCCGTAATGTATTGCCGACATGATCCAACACCACCGCACGCTTACCATCTTGCGGGCGCAGGCACCTGCCAATCATCTGTAGGTGCAGGCCAACGCTAGCCGTAGGTCGTAGCAGGATGCAGCCGCCAACGCTCGGCACATCAACACCTTCACCTATAAGTGCGCAACTGGTGAGCACGCGCAGCCGACCGGTGCCAAGTTCGCTCAGCAAATCCCGGCGCCGTTCACCGCTCATCGTGCCGTCAATACTGGCAGCAGCAATACCAGCCGACTGGAACAACCGGGCCGTGGCCTCCGCATGTGCAACTGAGCAGCAAAATGCAATCGCCGTTTGGCCATCTAAATGTTTGCGGTAGTGGCCTACGCAATCGCCCATGATCGTGCCGACACGTTGCTCAGCATCTTTAGTGTCAAAATCACCCATACGTTTACGCAGCCCGGCGCTATCAAACCCCGGCGGTGCCAGCACCTTGGCTGGTGCTAAATAACCTTCATCCGTTAGCTGTTGCGCTGTAGGCCCTTCCACCATTACCTGGTAATGACCACCAAGGCCGCGACCATCACCGCGTATCGGTGTAGCGGTTACGCCTAACAGCTTTGCAGCATGGAAATGCTGAATCGTTTTATCCCATGTGCCAGCGCTGGTATGGTGCGCCTCATCAACCACGATGAGCTGGAAAAAATCGCGTGGCAGCAGGTGTAACCGTCTGGCTACGGTCTGCACGCTCGCAACCTGCACCGCATGGCTTAGGTCCATGCCACGGTTAGCGGCAATAATTCCATGCGGTACATCCATACCGCTAAGGCTGCGGCTGGCTTGATCTAGCAACTCAGCCCTGTGTACAAGGATGCAAACGCGATTGCCTTTACGTGCAGCAGCCTGCGCGATATATGAAAAGCACACGGTTTTGCCGCCACCGGTCGGCAGTACCGCCAAGACACTGCGGTGCCCTAGCTGGTATTGCAGCCGGATGTCGGTTACTAATTGGGATTGGTACGGGCGGAGGTTCATGGGAAATAATGCGGGTTGCGTTCTTTTGCCGCCAGTAATGAAGCGACACAATCTTCAATGAAAGAAGTTTCAAATAAATCAAATCCGTTAATGGGCTCTGGCCTAATTTTAATAAAATCTTGAATTAATTGACTTCGGCGCACTCTATCACATTCGCTTATCCTATCAAGCTCTGATTGCGCTATGGCAATTTCGTTTTTATATTTTAAAAATAAAGAATCAACCCACTCCGGACATGCTTCAAGAAGAAAATCATAAACAGTTTGATAATTGCACCATTCACAGAACCCGCAAAAATACTTACCAGGGAAAGCGGCTCTACTTTTTAATATATAATCATGAAAAAGTTGGTTAAGTTCTTGCCCTCTTTGAAGGAAATTAGCTCTAGCCTGCTCGGCTAATGAGTCATACAAAAGCAAGCCCATATCAGCACAGGTTTTGCCGGAGGTGTCAAGTGTTCGCATTAACTTTGCAGCTTTAACAAACGAGCCGCATATTACTTTCCAACTGCCATCTTTAATGTTTTTAACCTTAAACAAGCCAAATGGTGTATCAATAAAAATAGGTCGATTAGCCATAAGCCATGTTTTTCTGGCGTGCTTCCATCTAAATTGAAAATACTCACCATCAACTTTAATAATTTCCAAGTTTTCCCAAAAATCGTGGCCATTTAGCAGCCATGCCATGCAACCATAAAATTGCTCGCGCTCACGGATTTCTTGTGGTGATATGCCACTGCGTTGAATTTCAAGCACTCCATCTGGACCCGCAACATCAGCGCGATGCGGTGGCTTGGTCACCTCTTGCCAGTCAGCAGGAAAATAACCTTTCCATTTACGGTGCCACTCGGTTTCCGGCTCTGACCACAAATCACAATCAGCGTTGATGTGCGCCCAATGCCAAGACACAATTTCGCCGCACTTAGCACGCACTTCACCTCTACACCCTGGGCAAATGCCTACAGTGCCTGATTCTGTGGCTTTAGCCCGGAGACTATTGACTAGCGCCCATTCCATCGCATGTTACGGAACTGGTCACATAGTAGCACCTTAGGTGCCAATGCGGTAGCATTGGTTGGACACTAGGCGCTTATGAAACGCATCCCCTTGCTATTGCCTCCAGAAATGCTGGCTTGGATTGAATCCAAAGCCGCTGGCGTTGAAAATCGTCAAACCATTATCCGCCGCTTAATTGCTCAGGCAATAAAAGCCGAACAGCAAACCAAGGTCTAATCATGACCATTGATGTAATGGACCTAGCGCGTGGGCGCTGGGTTGAAATTTTGTCGACGATTGGTGGCGTTCCTGTTTCCTTTCTTGACGATAAGCACAAACCTTGCCCTTCCTGTGGCGAAGGCCGCGATCGTTTTCGTTTTGATGACTTAGATGGCAATGGCACTTGGTATTGCAATCAATGCGGCGGCAAAGATGGTGCTGGTGGTGCTGGTAATGGCATTTCACTTTTAATGCGCATGAAGCACTGGTCATTCAAAGAAGCCGCTAATGCAATAGAACAACACTTTGGGATATCAAAAATCATGGCTAAAAAACCAATTAAACCACCACTTAATGCACCACAACCATCTCTTGATGGTGCTGTAGCTCAATGGTGTTACACGGATGTTAATAACAATCCATTGTTTTGGATTCAACGTGTTAACCTGAAAGGGGGTAAAAAGTTATTTCGTCCGCGCACTTGGGTTGATGGTATCGGTTGGCAAGGCGAAAAAGGTACCGCCTGGCCTACGCCTCGGCCACTTTACAACCTACCTGCTATTAATGCTAACCCTAATTCGTGGATATTAGTTTGCGAAGGTGAAAAAGCTGCTGATCATGCTACAAAATTATTTCCGCAGTTAACTGTTGTTGCTTGGTGTAATGGTGCTCATTCTGTTGACAAAGTTGATTGGGCACCGCTGACTGGGCGCAATATTATGTTTTGGCCTGACAATGATGACGAAGGTCGCATTGCTATGCAAAAAGCAGATGCTTTAATTAAAGGCGAAGGCAAACGATACATTATCCCAGCTCCATCTGACGCACCAGAAAAATGGGATATAGCTGATTCAAAATGGACTTCAGAGGAAGCATTTGCGTATGTTAAATCTAGCCGTCAACAACTAACACCAAAATCAAATATTGAGTTAGTAGAAATCCAACCAACTAAACCACGAGAACGCAAACAGTCAAGCAATAATTTGTTTGGAATGCCATTCCGTTGCTTGGGTTTTGATCGTAATATTTATTTTTATTTACCAGATAAAGCATGTCAGGTTACATCACTTACACCTTCTCAACATATCAAAAACTATTTAATTACACTCGCTCCTCTTGATATTTGGGCTGATATTTATGGTAAAGAAAATGAAAAAGGTCAGGTTTTTATTGATTGGACTGGTGCCGCTGATGCTTTAATTACTGCTTGCATAAATACTGGTGTTTACGACCCATCTAGAATACGTGGCCGTGGAACTTGGTTTGATGATAGCCGCGTTATCCTACATCTTGGCGGTAGACTAGTAATTGATGGCACCTCAAGCGAAATAACTAACTTGCCTAAAAATTTTAATAGCTATTATTTTTATGAAAATGCTAAGCCTATACAAGGGCCAGGCAGTGATGCATTAAGCGATACCCAAGCTCAAGAAATTGCTGATATTGCTGCTGGTTTTAATTGGGAAACCCCGGCATCAGCCAGTTTATTGCTCGGATGGATTGTGCTTGCTCCAGTTTGCGGTGCTCTTGATTGGCGGCCTCATATCTGGGTTACGGGGCCCGCTGGCTCCGGTAAAACCAGCCTGCTAAAGCTATTTATGAAGCCTTTGCTTGGTGGCATGTTTGAAGGTGCCACCGGTGGCACTACTGAAGCCGGGTTACGCGGTCAGTTACGCTCTGATGCAATTCCCATTGTATTTGATGAACTTGAACAAAACGAACAAAAAGATAAACAACAAGTTCAAAATATTTTATCTTTAGCCCGTATCGCTAGCTCTGAAGGCGGCAAAATCTATAAAGGCACTACTAATGGCGGAGTCAATACTTTTGAAATCCGATCAATGTTTTGTGTTAGCTCTATTAATGTTGGCCTAGTGCAACGCGCTGACCTTGACCGTTTTTGCGTGCTTAGCCTACGCAAGGACAAAATATCAAAAGACGACTGGGCTGGATTTGAAGCCCGTATTCTTGCATCATGCATTGATGATAATGGCCGCAAACTAGTAGCTAGAACTATTTCGCAAATTCCTCTTATACGTAAAAACTCTAAGGTTATAGCTAGTGCATTAGCAATTAAATTTGGCCAGCGCTACGGTGATCAATATGGCACCCTACTTGCAGGTGCATGGACATTAAAGCCAAATGGCGGTGGCGAAATAACAGTTGAGCAAGCAATTAGCTGGATTGATTCCTTGAATTGGGAAAATCGTGAGGTTGATACTAATGATGCCGATGAGGTACGTTGTATGAGTAAAATACTTCAAACTATACTACAAATTGATGGTGGTCGTAGAATTGCCGTTGTTGAATTGATTCAATTAGCAGTTAATGGGAAGGCTTATATAAACGAAAACAGTATGTTTCCTGGTGATGAAATTGAATCTATTTTGGGCCGTTATGGCTTAAAGGTAACGCAAGATTGCTTAGCCATAGCCAATAGCAGCACCAACCTCCAGGGGCTATTACGTGATACGCCATGGGCTGGCACTGCCTATAGACAGGCGCTACGACGCTTACCAAAAGCAACTATTGCATCTTCACCAGTTCGGTTCAAAGGCATGGGTCCATCACGAGCAACACTGGTCCCACTTGACACACTTGAGATTTTGTAACGTTTTAGCCTGTCTTGTAACGGTGGGTGTATCGCCCAAACCCTTTGCTGCGCAACGGTTGTGCCGCTTGTAACGCTTGTAACGCTTTTCCCAGAGAAACACTTAAGAACATACCAACAGCAACCCATGCCCTTTTATCTTTTTTTTACTACTACTACTACTATCTATTTTATTAAATGTAGTGTATACAACGTTACAAGCCAGTGAGTGCCTAGGTTTTGGGCGTAACGGTCACCGTAACAGGGCGTTACAAGCGTTACAACCCCCAGCATTGAGCAATGTTAAGCAAAGTAGACCTAACCGGCATCATCGGTTACTATTAGCCTGTAACACCTAATCACAGCATGGTTATTATTTCTGAACGCAACCGTCCCTGCATCGACAAACTAGACGCATTAATGTCTGAAGCCGTGGCGGTTGCTAATGCTATCCTTGACAATGCCCAAGACGAGCAGCAGCCCATCCCACCAGACCTAGTACTATCCTTCAGCCGCGACTACGATAAAATCATCACCGCCCTATCGGATGCGTCATGAACATAAACGTTAAGGTCGAATCTAATTTAGATAAGGCAGGTATCTTTGTTGCTAGCATGTACAAGCAGATGCGCTTTGCTACTGCAAACGCTATCAACTCCACTGCTTTTGATGCACGTACATCACTTAGCGGTGCAACACGGCAATACTTTAACAACCCAACACCATTTACACAGAAAGGATTCCAAGTAGAAAAAGCAAACAAAACTAACTTAGTTGGTATCGTTGGTGCTGAATCAAAACGCAGCCGATACCTACGTACACAAATTAAAGGTGGTGACCGTGGCATCAAACCATTTGAACAACGCTTTGGCCTTAACCGCTTAGTGCCTGCTGCAATCAAACTTAACTCATATGGCAACCCAACTAAACCAGCAATCACCAAGCTTGGTGCTGCTGTTAATGCAACAGGTAATGGCTCAGTCTTTGTCGGTACACCTAAAGGCGGTAACCGTGAGCCAGGTGTATGGCAACGGCAAGGCAGAGGTGGCCGCGACCGGTTAGTTCCTATGTTTATTACTGCAACACCTAGATATGAGGCAAAGAGATCGGAAGAGCACACGTCTGAA
>JGI10211J14876_10000387_pt1 | contig 18838 bp, 11 predicted proteins | sample Etolagsediment_FD_14876 | JGI IMG/M metagenome (IMG submission 14876)
AACCTCCCCAACGGATAGGGGTCTCGTCTGGGTCGGATTTTAATGAGCGTGAGCGTGCTACATGCCAGACTACCTCTTTGTCCTTCAGGATCTCTCTTGGGTGGGGTAAGTTTTGGGTTGTTTCCGTAACGGACCACCTTCCAGATCCTCACGCACTCTGTGGACAGCTTCACCGATGGGTGCTGTTGGTTCGAGTACGATAGTACGAGTCGCAGATGTAAGGCTCTGCGTGGTGCCTTTGTTTGTGCCCTTAGCGGGCTGGCCGTAAAAAGGTTTGAATTGGGTGAGTCCCGAAGGCCTCAGAAATCGTATCGGACGGGTTATGCGGGCAAACCCGCTTCCCCTTCGATATTACTCGGTTAGGTGTTTTTATGTGGTTTTTGTCGGTATGTACAATGCTCGTAGGCAGTTCTTTACACTTCCCCGGGTATTCCGGGTGCTATATTACAGTTCGAAACGCTCCAAACGGCTCGTTTCGAGAGGAAAGCCCCATATCTCCTTGAACGGGAGATATGATCGGGCCGGAGGATCTATCCCATCAGATCTACTCCACTTTCACCTCGTCTCCCTCATCCTCTGGTGCTGCCGGAGGGGTACCCGGCAGGGTCACTCGAGCGTAGCGCTCAGAGTCGATGACCTTCCGCATCAGAGCCAGCGGACTGGGGACCTTGCCATCGATGAGGGGGTTGAGAAGGTTAGCGCTGAAGCCGCCAATCAGGGCACAGTTGGGGACTGACGAATGCGGGGTCGGCATGTCGAGAGTGTTGGACCGAGCGTTCCAGAACACAATCGTCGGGCGGGTGTAGCCCTTCTCAGCGTACTTTCGCTCAATCTCCTCCCAGTTGGTAGCCCGCCCGCCTTTGTTCGCCTGATCGAACTGCATGTCAGAGATGACGATGAGCATTCCAGGCATCCTCTCCTGAGGGACCGCGAAGGCCTCTGCAGTCTCGAGAATGAGGTCGAAGACGCTCTGGAAGTTGGTTGTCATGCTCCAGTTCCTTGAGTCGAGGTTGGTGAGCATGTCGTGGAGGCTGTCGCCCTTGAGGGTCTGCATCTTCGGTGACTCGGAGAAATTGACCCACTTCCTGTAGAACGGCGAGTCCTCGTCGTTGAGAAGGGCGATCAAAAGACCCACCGAGAGCGAGACATCGATCGGGGCGATGGTGCCGGCCTGCTTGCCGAACATCGAGCCAGAGACATCGACAACAGCAAGAGCGTTGACCGGGCGAGTACCCGAAGTCTCAGCGATCTCAGCGCGCTTGGCCTTCCGATCTGCGACCAACTGCTTCCACTGGGCCTCAGCGACGTCGTTCAGAGAGTTGATGTTCAGATTCCAGCTACCGCCTCCGCGTGTGTACTGCTCGACAATCTCGACGGGTGTGAGAACTGAAACATTGATCTTCACCTTCGGATCGTCTCCGGAAATCACCTTCTGCAGGAACTCAGCGTACCTCTCGGGTTGGTGCTTCTTGAACGCGATCTTGTACCGCTTCATGGCGATACTCGGGACCTTGGAGAAGTCGATTGACTCCCAATCCCTAGCGCACATCAGCTCCTCAACGATGGGAACACGAGCGGAGCGGAGAGGGCGAAGGTATTCCTTTCGGTAGGCGGCCTTGTTCACTCCGAGAGCACTGGCGTACTTGGAGACGGCCTGCCACTTCTTGTCGTACTCACCCTTCTCGCTGGGGGCGAACTTGGCGGCACCGGTGTCGATCGTCTTCTCGTCGTCTGTTCCGAGCTTCTTCTTATCAGCACGAAGCTGAGAAGTGTGAAGACGGACGGCCGTTGACTCGAAGGAGGTCTGACCGAACACCCGAGGAAGGTCCTTCCAAGACCCATAGAAGGGAATGTGGGGAGCAACGAACTCGAGCTCCGCGCGGTGGTGCCGAAGCAGCCACCGGCAAGCAGCATCGAAGATCCGTTTTTCGCCCTTCCCCTCACGGCAGTCACGGATGTGGAACACCAGCCTCACGGTGTCGAGCGGCGAGAGCTTCCACGACTCCTCAAGGAGGTACTCGAGGAAGGCTTCGCTTTCGCCGTCGGCGGTGTCCTCGGCCGAAGGAGTCTTCGTCGGATCGGCGGACTCCATGCCCCGGACGGACTTCATGAACAGAACCACTCTCGGGTCGTGAGCGCCGATGGAGTAGCTCTTTGCCCCCTTCTCGGTGGCGGCCTCAGCTGAAGCGAGTTCAGTGTGGAGGTGGATACCGGCGGCGGCTGCCTGCCGGTTGATCTGTTGGATGGTCTTTGCATTGAGCTGGAGAGACATGTTCTAGTGAACAGAGAGAATGCTGGAGGTTGTCTTGGATGTATCAGGCAACTGTAAGATAGTCGACTCGAAAACTTTAACACGATATGATTCACCTACCTCATTTTTTATGGAGGAGTAGCGTACGCGTAGAGTTCTTTCTACTGTTCTTACTCATATGTTACGTAACATATGAGTGTAAGATGAGCTTCATCTCAAAGAGTCTTACTCAATGCGTCGGACAGAGAACCACGACTGAGAGGCAGCGCCCAGTTCACTATCCACGTCTCCTTGAAGATTGATAGTGAACTGGGTGCCAGATGTCTCCAGTTCAAACTGGATCGTGTCGCCGGTGGCGAGGGAGAGTTGCTTGTGAAGAACGTTGGTGAAAAATACATCACCGTCAACAACAAGTGGTTGGACGGCCTTGAAGAACGATCCGACGTTGCCGTTGATCCTCATTCCCAAACCAGCGAAACCAGATTCAGGGTTGCCATCATTGGGAACGGCGCTGATGCACAGTGTAGCCGAGATCTCGTAGACACCGGTCTGAGGGACAGTGACGAGATTGGTGGTGGTACTGTACATACCGGCAGGATCGCTCTCCGCCAGATCCCAGGCGATAATTGTGGCGTCCGCCACATCGTCGATGTCGGCGGCTAGACCGATTCGACAGGAATTCGTACCGGCGCATCCTCCAACAAGATTCCACTGTTTTCCGTCGGAGAGGTAAAGACAACAGTCGCTCCTGTCGGTAGCGATCTTGCCCTTGGGGAGGACGTTCCGCGCGTTCACGTTGGTTCCGGAGACGGCGGCGGAGGTATCAACGATCGGTACCTGAAGACCGACCTGGGTAGAGGTACTATCAAACCTCAGGTCACGATGGACCTTGCGATTGGTGGGAGTTTCACCACTAACTGACATGTTTTAATAGAGAGCCGTAAGCTGCTACTATAGCTCGTGAGATTCCTGTTTCGAAAAATCTTTTGAGGGGTGGGAGAGTGTATACGTAGAGAGTCTCTTACAACAGGAATTATGGCTGACGATGAAGAGACTGAAGAGGCGAAGTTCAACAGGTACGCCTCTCAAAAGTCCGTATCACAGAACCTACTCAACACCTCCATCATCCAATCTCACATTGGGTTATTGGTGTTTGTCTACTCTGATGGGGATGACCTTTCAGGGTTCGAGGCAACAACTGTGGTGCTGGTTGTACTGAGTATCATCCTTCAGAGCATTATGTTCTTCATGTTGACATGGTTGTTCTATATCCGCCCGGGATATCAGTGGAAGTGTTTCACCGCAGAGGTAGCCAACGGACTCGTGACAGCGTTATCGGGGGTGGCCCTGATGTTGAATATCGCTATCACCGCTGTGAGTCTGGAGTTGAAACCCGCATCCGAGGACTCTGGGTGAGCACTTGCAGAGTGTACACAACTTTACCCCGAAGGGTAAAGTTAACAGGGAGCGTCCGATGACTACAGCTTCTTGATGACTCCGGCACGACGGCGAGAGCCGCGAGCGGTGTTGCGGCGGGTAGCTTTTGACTTCGCAGTCTCGGACTTGGCCTTCGGCTTCGCAGGTGGAGTGTCGGCGACGTCGATGACGATTACTTCGTCGTCCTCTACCGGCTCGTTGGGAGGAACCCGAATCGGCCTCGCCGGGATCTTGTCCGAGGATTTGACGTCCACCAACCCAGTCCCGGACTTGGCGGTCAGACCATACATAATCGCCGAAGAGACACCGTCCATGTGGTCCGGCTCGGTGAATACCGCTGCCTCTACAGCGTTGTCGACCGCCTGCTCAAACATGATCTTGGCGATCGGTCCGACGTCCCGAGGAATGCCGTCGCGGCGGACACTCGTGATCACACCGGTGTGAGTCATGCTGTCGACTAGGAGCTGAATGTGCCGAGGGTTGATGTAAGTACCGTCGAAGGAGATAATACGAGTCATCTCCTCGATGAGGAACCGCTGTGCCGCCTCGATGCCCAGAACCGCGTAGATCGAGTGCATATCATCACAGATCGTTCTCTTCGAGTCAACACCCTTGGCGGTGAGAATGTCGAGGAACCTCTTCACCGAGATCCGAGGCGATACCTGTCGGCACTCAACATCCATCACCCACTCGTGAGTACTTGTTTCTTCGCGGGGGTACACCTTGGAGACGCCGGTGATACCCGAGATGCGGATGGACTTGATGTACTTGACCGCCACATCGCGACAGGTGAAGAAGTCCACATTCTCCTCGGTGAGAAGAGGGGAGCCTTCATCTTCGAGATCTGTATTTTCAAGATCGATCTCACTGTCGGAGCTCTCGGAGCCGTCGTCTTTGGCTTCCGCCTTCGAGGTCTTCGACTCCCCCGGAGGAAGGTCGAACTTGGTGCGGACGTAGGCCTTGATGTCTGTGAAGTTGCAGTACACCTCGATCGTACCGAGGACGTTGGGCGATGGCACACAGCAGTACTTTCCTTCCGACGCCTCTTCGATGGCGATGGCAATGTCCTCGATGTCAACATTGCGGCGAAACATCTCCTCGGTGTCGAACTTCATGATCAACACCCAGCTCTCCGGTTCGAACTCAGGCTTGCCGCGGAGCTCTTCGCTCAGAGTCACCCACCACTCCGGCTTGTACTCTTCGTAGGTCAAGATGCCGATGGGCGAGAGACCGGTATCCGGGTCGATGTCTTCCGGGAGGTACTGCATCTCGAAGCCCTCGAAGAACGTCCCCACCGTCGTCTCCTCAAAGGACTTGGTGGTGGACTGCATCATCGCCAATCCCGTCTCTTTTGTCTGCTGGATGATGGACTTGTTAATCATGAGCTTTTTGTCACCTTCATCGAGGGAGGCGTTCTCGCGTTCAAGTGCCGAAACGGTCTTCGCGCCCTGAGTGAGGACCGGAATGTCAAAGTAGACGGTGCAGGAGCCGTGCTTCTGTTTGTCGGACTTGGTCGCATTGAGAAGCTCATCGAATCGAGGCACACCAAGACTCACATCTTTCCCCTTGAGACCGGCACCGTGGAAGGTGTTCAGAGTCATCTGTGTTGTCGGCTCACCGATGCTGGTCGCCGCCACCAGACCTACCATGTCTCCATACTGGGCCTTGGAGGACTCGTACATTCCCCGAACCTCAGCGCAGAAGATGGGGATCTTGCACTCGTAGAGCACCACTCCCTTGAGAGAGCTGACCAGAGTAACCCGAGCGTTGGAGGTGGCGGTCTCGGTGACCTGCGTCTTCATCTTGGGAGGGCCGGCGTGAATGAACTTGGAGAGAAGATCGATCTCCTCGCTCCGAAGAGGGCGGGGTTCCTCATCTTCACCGACGAGTCTCTCCCGGCGAGCGTCCGAGTTGAGCCGACGAGAAAGACTGTAGGGGTTGACAAAGAACGGGTGATCGGCCCCGCGAGCGTAGCACAGCTTCTTCGGGTCCATCCCGTCATCTCCGTAGAGGAACTGGATGATGCGACCGTTGGCATCGCGGACAGTACCGTCCGTCTCCACCCGAAAGTCCTCCACCTTCCGGCAAATGCGTTTTTGGATGTAGCCGGTGGTCGCCGTCTTGATGGCGGTGGCAATGATACCGACTCGACCACCTGCAGCGTGGAAGAAGACCTCCTGTGGAGTGAGACCCTCGAGGTAGCCATGCTCAACGAAACCCCGAGCCTCTGCCGAATGGTCTCCCGGTTCGTAGTGGGGCAGTGTTCGCGTGTTGTCGGAGAGGTTGGTGGGAATCCGGCGTCCGTCAATGTTCTGCTGACCGACAAAGGCCACAATCTGAATCAGGTTCACCAGACTGCCCTTCGCACCGCTGTTGCGCATGATGTTGAGCGCGTTTCGGTCGCCCTTCGCCATACTGTTCTTGGCAAGCCGCAAACCAACGTTCATGGCCGAGTTGAGGATGCTGTTGATCTCCGCTTCCGAGGCCTCATCTGGCTCGCCGTGGCACTTCTCGAGGACGGCAGTGACCTTTGCTTGCATCTCGGCGATGACCCGTGAGACCTCATCGCGAGAAGTGGCCAGGCAATCACTAATCCCCATGCTGAAACCATGAGTCGGTAGCCACCGATCAACAAGCTGCTGTGTCTCGGAGAGGAACATCAGCGCCACTTCCGGTGAGTAGTCCTTCCACAGAACATGGATGACAGAGTTGGTCTTGCCACCAATGATCTTCTTGCAGAGAGGTCCACTGTCGGGGAGGATGACGCCATCCTCGATGTTCACCTCGGGGAACATCGGATTGGTGTCGGTGGAGCGGGTGTAGCAGAAATTCGCCGGCAGAAGGATACTGGCGAACAGCTTTCCCGGGACTTCGTCGGCGGTGATCTTCGCCGAAGTGCCGTCGGTGTCAACAGTGATGTAGTCGGGGTAGTACTTCGCCGCCCGAAGGAGCAGATCTGCGTACCGCTCGAGAGGAATCTCGGCGCCAGTGATGCACTGAGCGAAAGTAGTCGCGCTGACCATCGTGTCAGTGTCGGTACCTTCCCACCCGTTGGTGAGAATGTAGGAGCCAATGAGACCGTCCTGGACGATACCGTTGACTGGACCATTTCGCTGACCCGTCACGATATGCACGGCGGCTCGCATCAGCACCTCCGCCTCTGCGGTCGCACCGATGGACTGCGGAACATGCAGATTCATCTCGTCTCCATCGAAATCGGCGTTGAATGAAGACGTCCAACACAACCCCAGCCGGAAGGCGTACCCCTCGATGATCTTGACCCTGAAGGCCAGCATACTCTCGAGGCGCAGCGTCGGTTGGCGGTTGAAGAGGACGATGTCTCCATCACGAAGCTGCCGCTCGACCACATCATCCACCATCAACGTGAACTTGACTCCCTTGTCGGGAAGAGTGTTGAGACGCTTGACGCCTCCGCGCCGGATGACACGGTTGACCTTGCCTTGCGAGACAAGATCTTGGAGGTAGGCGTGGTTCCACTCCTTGACGAGTTCGCGTTTGGTGAGCTCTTCAGCCACGACCCGCGGGACGCCGAGATAGTCCATCTTCAGCATGATTCCGCCACCGACGATCACCGAGCGGGCGGAGAAGTCGGTACGCTTGCCGGCAACGTTGGTCTGAACACGACCGTCCTTGCCTTGAAGACGGCTCCAGAGGCACTTGTGAGGACGACCGCCGGATGACAACTTCGACTTCTCCGCCTTGTTGTTCATCATCGTCCAGATGTGGTTCTGGAGTTCGTACTCGGTCTTTTGCCGGTCGAGAGCGGAAAGCTTCCCGGTACGACGGCGACCCTTCGACGGAGCCGCGCATTCGAGCTGATCGTCCTCTCGAAGCTTGATGCTCGCCTTGAGGATGGAGTTGTACTTGTCGGTGAGATCATCGTCACACTTCTGTCCATCTCGGATGACGAAAGGACGTGAGAACGGCGGAATCACCGGAAGAACAGTCAGGATCAGACTCTCAGGGCGGAACTGGTGGACATGAAATGCCTCTTCGCCGGTCAGGTTCTCCTCATCGGTGAAGATGTTGTTCCACGCGAGCTTCTCGTTGAAACCGAGAAGAGACACCGTCTCGTTCGAGATGCGGATGAAGACGTTGAGCGCCTCTCCCGCATTGAACACCACCGACTTTTCTTTGCTACCGTAGTAGCGGCGGACCTCGTCCTTGGCCTTGTTCATATCGAACCAAGGCAGTGGCTCAGCGCAGTCGGGCCAGGGGCACTCGATGACCTTCTTGCACTTGTCAGAGAAGGCCCGCAGGCGCTTGTAGCCTTTGATCCGGAGAAGATTCTGCATCTCCGCGTGATCAGGAAGAAGTCGAGGACGGGCGCAGCTCGGGCAGACACACTGAAGAATCTTCAGAGTGAATCCAGACTGCAGGGTGAGGAACACGGGGTTGTAGACCGGGATCGGAAGGACGATGTGACCAAAGTGACCCGGGCAATCCTTGTTCTCTCCTTCGCAGGTACCGCAGGCCACACCGTTCTCCAAGACTCCCATTCTCGGGTCGTAGGGTGTTCCTTCGCGGTTCTTGTCGCTCCCACCCTGGGGCGACGGTTTGTTGACCTCACAAACCGAGAAACGAAGCCATTCCTCAGCCGTGAGGGTACCAAACTGGGCAAATTGGATCTGTTCGACACGTTTAGACATTGTAAACTTGACTGGTGTTGTAAGAAGTCAGGCACCTATTTGTAGGGACCGTACAATATCAGATCTCAATGTTTTATGTCGGTGGGAATGACATAAAACGGTTGCGGAACCTCGAGTCCAGGGCGCAGCCAAAAGATAGATAACATTCAACTTCGTTTTGACGTCCGGGTAAGGCACAGATCATTTCCTGTTGGGATAGTATCTCTTCGCCCAGAATCCATAGTCTTTGTCGGTGTTCGATAGGATGGTCCCGTTACTTAGTTCGATAAACCACCTTTCTTGGTTCTGTTCACCGAACCCATCCCAGTACTGCTTTACAGCACGTAGTTTGGTCTCTGACGGGGGTTGTGGGCGAGGGTTTCGGTGTTTCCGGGAGACCACCTTCGTCCACCCACCTCCATCGTCGTCAGATTCAGAGCTTCGTTCGGCCATAATCTTAGTGTTCGGCGCCTTGGTGTTTCTATCGGTCACTTTAAGTTACGTGTTGTGTTGGGAACAACACGTAACGAAGGAGAGGAGCCACGACGACTAGTCGTAACTCACAAGGGTCAGGATGAATTTCTCCGGGTGGCCGACGGGGTTGTCAGCGGTCCACAGGTCCAGCTTCGCGTAGGGGCCGTGTTCGAGGGGGCACCTCTGAAGGGTGAAGACCACGGGCGTTCCGTTGTGCTCCTCACAGATAACTTCGGTGACGACGTGATCCTCGTCCTTTGTGAACCCCTTGAACTTCAGACTGGCGCCGGAACACCCGCCGTCGACCGAAGTCGGGAGATCTCGAACCGAGAGGTGGTCATTACGGAGACACTTCCGAATCGAGTCTTCGATGAGGGTGTGGCGAAGGGAGATCGCATCACGCTCGCGAGCAACAAGAGGATCGCTCGGAAGCTCTTCAGCGTCCCCGAGGTACTCGTCCGGGGTCTTGTCGTCGAGAACTGCGTAGTCGCCCCGCGGACAGTCTGGCGACGGTGGAGTGTGTATGAGCACCGCTTCTTCCATCGATTCCCAACACACAGTTCGGGAAAAGTGCACCGGTCTTCCGCCGGTGAGGGACTGAAGGAGGGTTTGATTTCCCACCGGGTCGAGGATGACCCGACTGACGCCCTGGTACAGTTTGTCGTCGATGATCTCTGAGTAGAAGTCAACTGGGTCTTCGATGTGTCGTGATACCTCCTGTGGAATCTCGCAATAACCTGAGCCGTCGCAAGTACCGAGAGTAATCGACTGCCCGGGGTGGACGTTGCAAACCACCTTGGTTTCGGTTCCGCGATAACCATCGGGGTCATAGATGATGTCTCCGTGCTTGATCTCCGTGAGGCTGAGTTCGTCCTGTGGCCACGCTTTCGCCTTCTCTCCCTTTCGGCGGTACACTACCGGAGGCTCCGATGGTGGTTCGGTTGGAACAGGTGAGGCTGGCGGGGTGACCGGGGAGACGAGATCGAACCCTCCGTCGATTATCACTTCGATTCCAGAGTCGTCGAAAGTGACAGCCTTCCAGTCGCGAGTGAGCCCCGAAGCGGTGCGCCAGGCGGCAACAGACGCGGTCGGGTCCTTTGCATCGTCGGGCGGGGTTTTTACCCCCGGAAGGTTGAACTGGGCGAAGACGGTTACGTCCTCATCCATTGTGTACCCGTCTGGGGAGACCTCGTCGGTCGGCTTCGAGGGAAGTTTTGTCCGGAGCATCTTCTCCATTTCTCGAGCCATCCGATAGATGAACTTGTATTGGTCTTTCGTTTGGACCATTCCCTGACGACAACCCCGAAGGGTCTCCACAACCTTCGGGACGTCTTCGCCGGTCTTGAGTTTCCGGTAGATGGCACAGACTGCACCGGCACGACCGCACCCGGCCGAACAGTGAAGCACCACAGGGGAGGCGCTCTTCCCCCGAAGAACAGGGAGGTTGTCGAAGAACCGGCGAACGTCGCCGGTGTCTTCCGGGATACCAAAGTCCGGCCAACCGGTGTAATGGTAGTGCTTGAGAGTGTGGGTTTCCTCGTCCTCTCCGGAGCCGTAGGTCAGCTTCAACGAAGTAATTCGGAAGCTCCCGTCGGTCTCGAAGCCGAGGTTCGTCACCCCCAGCGAACCGCCGAGGAAAGAGACGGTTTTGCCGAGCTCCGTGGGCCAGTAAATGTGCGCCTTGACTCGAGACTTCTCGAAGAGGCGAGTGAACATTCCGATGACAGGAGCTTTGTGGGTCCAGACCATCCACCAAAAGTCATCGAATGTGTTCGGGAGTGGTGCTTGACAGGCAATGAATTCTTCACCGTCACCAACGTCGATGTAATTGGCGTTGATGTAGTCGGTGTCAGGAGTGCGTCCTTCAAGATGGACGCGGGTCTTCTCGAGGGCGATAATGTTCCCCCAACGGTTCTTGCGATAGTTCTCTTTCGCTAGGCCAGATTTGTACAGGTCGGGGTTCACGTCGGGGTTTGCAGTATCGCCAATGGCCGCCCACTCCCCAGACTCGGAGAGGGAACGTTGTAGAGGTACTTGGAGGGTTGATGTAGACATATCCGATTCAGTGTGCAGACAGCTACCTATACCGACTATTATCCACTCAAGATTCTCACTTTTCTGTTGGTGGAAAAAAGTGGGTCGAGAAAGCACCTCGGTGTATAACCCATCGAAGTCTCTTAAATACAGACTCAACGATCGATAGAGCAGTTAAACAGTATACTATGTCACTTGCACCATTTTCAATCATTGTTGCGACCGATGGCGGAAACGGTATCGCCAAGAACGGCGGCATTCCGTGGAACAGCCGGAGCGACATGAAGTTCTTCCGTGACACGACCATCGGCCGCGGTCGTAATGCGGTAATCATGGGCCGGGTTACCTACGAGTCCATTCCTGAGCAGTTTCGACCTCTCCAAGGCCGTCATTGTGTTGTCGTCTCGAGGACGTGGCGACAGGAGGACCACCCAGAAATCTCGGTCTGTGGGTCTCTTCTGGATGCATTGGCCTCGGTGGGTGGAAGCATTCGTAACTACGATGAGGTTTTCATCGCTGGTGGAGAGCAATTATACCGGGAAGCCCTGGCGAACTTTCTGTACCTCTGCCAGAAGATCTACGTGACCCGATTCAAGACTGATTACGAGTGTGACCAGTTCTTCCCCTGGGACGACATCAAGGACCTTCCGACGTTCCAAGACACGCAGAAGACCCGAGATTACCTCCGTCACTTCATCTCCCCGCGAGCCCAACACGAGGAGCACCAGTACCTCGAGGCTCTTCGGGGAATTCGAGAGATGGGCGAGACCAAACCGGATCGAACCGGCGTCGGTACTGTTAGTATCTTCGGTGTGAAGATGAGGTTCGACATCTCTGAGCGGATCCCGATTCTGACGACGAAGAAGGTCAAGTTCGAGAACATCATCAAAGAGTTGCTTTTCTTCATTTCGGGAAAGACGGACACCCGCATCCTCGAAGAGCAGGGCGTGAAGATCTGGAAATCCAACACCTCTCGGAAGTATCTTGATGAGCAAGGTCTCGAGTACGAGGAGGGAGACATGGGTCCCGGATACGGGTTCCAGTGGAGGCATTGGAACGCCGAGTACGATGGCGCTGACAAGGACTACACCGGACAAGGCACCGACCAGCTTGCCAACCTCATCAAAGGCATTCGCAGTGATCCACACTCTCGCCGGCACATCCTGGCGGCGTGGAACCCGGAGCAGATATCAGAGATGGCTTTGCCTCCGTGTCACATGTTTGCGCAGTTCAACGTCTCTGGCGACAGGAAGTTCCTCGATTGTCAGCTGTACCAGCGCTCCGCAGACATGTTCCTGGGAGTGCCGTACAACATCGCCAGCTACGCGATGCTGACCTACATGATCGCGCACCTCGCGGGGTTGAGGCCGAGNTCGTTCGTCCACATCATTGGCGACGGGCACATCTACTCCAATCACGGAGACCAGGTCTCCAAGCAGCTTTCTCGGACGCCAAGGCCCTTCCCCAAGCTCACCTTCCGCGGAGCAACTCGAATTCACGAGATTGACGACTTTACTTTCGACAGCTTCATCATCGAAGGGTACACGTCGTGGCCTCACATCTCGGCACCAATGGCTGTCTGATGTCTGACGATTTCCGATCACTCTTAACTTCGAAGAGTTATGTGGGACATACTCTACATCTTGCGAATACAAGATGTAGGATGGGAGCCAAAGGCTTACAGGCCGATGTTGATGTGGGTGCCGATGGGACGTTGGTACTCTGTCGCCGGCATCAGCCACTGATACTCGCCCGAGATGGTCTTCAGTACTCCGTTGACGTCGAAGCCTCCATCAAGCGCGATAGCGGTCTTCACGTCGAACTTGGCGACCAGCGCGGCGAGCTGCGCACGATCGAGTCCGAGGGAGTTGAATCCGAGTCCTTCCACAAACACGAAGAGGATGTCTCCCGACTGCGTCTGACAGATGACATTGTGGGCGCTAAGGGAGTTGGAGTTCCGTTGGCCGTAGATGAAGTTACCCCACTTCTCCCCCTCTTCCGCGTAGTACATCGAGGCGTTCTCGGCCGAGGCGAGGAGTTTGTAGTAGCTTCCATTCTCGTACGTTGGTGATCCGTTCTCAGGAGGCGAGTCCATAACATCAATAACCAAGTTCGAGAACTCTAGCTTCTTCCGGGTAAGTGTAACTTGCCCGTTCCACACCAGAATTGGCCCCGACGCCATGACAAAGTCATAGGGTAGAGGAGCGCCGGATTTTAGCCTTGGCATTCCATCCTCGAACAGCTTGATTCGAGTGACGGTGGTGTTGTAAAGCTTCATCGATCCGTCGGGGTTGGCGGCGTTGGATTGATCGTTCTTAGCCAGCTGGTACTGGGCTTTCACCTTCTCAGTGTAGTGCTTGTTGATGAAGGTGCTGTACCTTCCGAGCTGAATGGTTCCTCGAGAGGCCATGATAACACCCCAATCCTTCTTGTAGGCCGTGGGCACGGGGAGGCTGGTTCCGGAGAGGTGAGGGTTGAACCGGTCAAAATAAAATCCGATAGGGCGGCCCTGATAGGGTTCGAGTCCCGGAGTGAGGGTATTTGCGATATTCCTCTTCATTATGAAGAACCCGCCGCTCACGGAGATTCCAGCAGGCACGCTAGCAAGCGAGGTCTGTGCAGCGTCGAAAACATCCCCACCGAGTGACATCGTCACTCCACCGGATCCGTTCCGGTAGTACACAATCCTCAGCCCGACAGACTTCATCTCCCAGCCGAGCTCTTCCGGTGGCGGAGCGTTTCTGTCGAGCATCCTCTGCGAGGCTTGGAACGCTAACCTCTCCCCTGAAGGGTTAAGTTCCCCCATCGCTACATTCCGAGGATAGAGGTCGATGTTGAAGATGGCGATCTTGCCGGCGATGTTGACGCTCAGAAACTCCGGTGTTAGATCAGCGATCGTAATCCCGTCTTTCAGGGTGTTCTTGGTCGCGTCCCACACCTTCGCATTCGTCTGTCCGAGAGTGTACTTGAAGATACCCTTTCGGCGAATGACGGTCGGTTTCAGTTTCGAGGATTTGCGTTGGACCTGCAAGCACACTTCCGCACGGCCGGTGTTGGTCAAAGGAACCGGTGCTTCGATTCCGAGAGACCGAGCCATCTCCGAGAACCGGTCTGGGTTGGCGATTCCACCATTCAGAAGACACATCTGGTAGTACTTCTTCGAGGAGACAAGATACTCGGACATCCCCTCCTTCTTGGCGGACTTTGGCGGGTTGAGGGAGACGTTCAGTACCCGGGACTTAGGAACGTTCGGTGGTGGAGCTTTCCCAGAGCGAGTGATGTACACCGTTGTGGGTTTCCCGGGAACGACACTTCCGACAGATTGAAGGTACGCGTAGATTTTGTAGAGAGGAGCGATGATACTCGCGGTAGTTCCAACATCTCGGTAGGACATAAACCAGCTCCCGTCCGGTTGGTCGAACTGAGAGTCGAGACGGAAGTCTCTTCCCGACAGATCGGTCTTTGATTGCGAGAGATCGAACTGACCGATGGTCCTCTCGAGGAAAGGTCGGATCGCGGCGAGAAGGTCCCGAGCGTACTGGGAATCTTGAGCCGAGACACCGTAGGCATCCCCGTACATAGCGATTCGGTACAGCTGGAAAAGCATGTTGTACCCGGTGAAGTTGTACTCTACATCACCGTAACCGTTGGTGTTCAGAGCGGCCTCTCGACCACCGTGAACTGAAGCATACACATCGGTTGAGTTCTCGAAACGGAAGGCGAGATCGTTGTTCCGAGCCGAGGAAGGGAAGTCGGCTACGGTGATACCGTAATCAATGAGCTTCGGGAGAAGACCGTTGTTCTCGACGATTAAGTATGCCTTCCCTTTCTCCCCATCGATGAACGGTAGCTCGTAGCGGATGTAGTCTACTTCGCTCAGAAGTTTCCCACCGTACACGCTCGTTACCATCGCCGTATCAGGACCGTTCAAACTCAAACCGGAGTTCTTGACGTATGTCAGCATCACATTCCTCAGATGAGTGTCAAAATGACTGATACCGAAGTACAGTTTCATGGTGAAGAACGTGTGAGCGAGCTGACTCATCCAGATCATTAGATCGTAAACGTTGAGCTGCAGAAAGAACCTTCTACCGAGAGAAGCATTCCACATTCCCCCGCGTTCGGCCGGAGTCGAACCGGAAGCATAACCGAGGACTTTCAGGAGTTCGAACGAGTTTTTCTCCATCAACGTCGCGTTGTTGTACTTTTCTGGAGGAGCCGGTGCCTTGCAAACAAAAGTACCGAAGTACTTTGTCACACCGGGGAGGACCCCGACGTCATACAGGTGACTGACGAGACTGCCGATAATGGACTCGTGGAGGAAATCGTTGGAGATGTACATCACCCGACCAGGAAGCTGGGCATTAACACCAACTAACAGGTAGAGGGCCTGTGATGCATTCGAAAGGGTACGCTTGGCGACGACCTCTGCGTAGTAGGGGACCCACCCGCGTCCTTCGTCGCGAAAACTTACCACGTGCATAAACACTCGCCTCATACCTCCATCTTCCTGGATACGGAACGGGCCGACCTCGCCGAATCCTCCTTTGGCGATGACATCGATATCTGTCTGACCCGAGGATACTGCCGCGCAGTAGTCTCTCGAACGTTCGATGATAGCAGGTATCACCGCGAGAGAGATGTTTTGGGTGGCCGGAGATGCAGTAGCGTAGACGGCGGGATAGGTGGCCCACACGTCAGAGAGTAGGCGATTCACGTCGTCTAAAGATCTGTAAGTTTGTGCCATGTTCTCAACTGTTCGGCTAACTCTTGGTAAAACGTCAAGAGAATCTAGACAAGTCTTCCGTTTATATTCTCTTGGTACCTTGTAAGCAACATCTTTCAGTATGCCGACGGCAAGAATTGGCGAGTACGGTGAAGACAATCTTGTCCTGTTCGACAATCAACTCCGGGACCCGTTGAAACTTATAGAGTGGTTGGAGGAACCGGAGAACGCCGAAGGAAAGGACCTGAACGTCATGACCAGTATGAAAGGATGGTACGTAAAGAAACCTCGGATGAAAGACGTCATCCAGTTCCTTCGCGTGAGAGGCTACAAAGTAGTCACATCAGGAAGAACATATCAACCGATAAGCGGGGTGGGAGCCAAAGCCCCTCCGCCCCGCCGGATCCGAAGAGGGGAGAAAATCTCCATCTACGACGAACACGGTATTCAGGCCCGTCGAAAGTACATTCACGACGCGATGATAGAAAGATACGGCGTTCCGGGGAACTTTAGTTCATTCACAGCGAAGAACCTCGAGGATCTGTGGGAGCTATACGATGAGGTCTTCTTCGGAGGCCAAGTGGCCAAGAAGCTCGCCGCAGAAGGGTCGACTCTGACGTTCCAAACCACCGCGGGCGGAAAGACAAAACTCGGAGGATGGTGTCGAACGACACGAACTCCGGGTCGGAAGCACTGCTTCTTCACTATTTCGTTCCCGGTGGGGCTGTACAAGAAGCTCTTTGTCGGAGGAGAGAAGGCTCTTCGTGTCAACGGGATCGACTGTTGGGACAGATTGAGCTGCCTACAGATGGTTCTTGAGCACGAGTCGATGCACATGCTGATGCAGCTGTACAACTACGAGGGAAGAATCCGGTCCGGGCCAGGAAAGACAATCTACGACCCACACGGCGGCCTTTTCAAGTGCATGGTTGGAGCGTACTTTGGCCACAAAGACACCAAACACGGTCTTCTCTCTGGCGAGGCCAGTGAGTCTCTCGCCCGAGAGGACGTCACTAAGGGCATGAGGATACAGTTCCACGACCGGAAGAAGAATGTAACGTATATCGCCATCATCGACCGCGTTAACCCGAAGACTCTAGGCGTTACAGTGACCGAACCGACGATGTATCGTGGTTCGAAGTTCAAGGTCCCTTACAACCTCGCGCAGCCGGTGGGAGGAGCAAAAACAACCCCAACCACCCCTCCGGGGGCGAAGATTGCAGTAGAAATCACGCCGTTAGGGAAGCCAAAGGCGAAGGCGAAGCCTCCGAAAGGAAAGTCGAAGACGGTGGTGGAGAAGAGCCCGAAGGCGAAAGCCCCGAAGAAGAAGTCACCGCCAAAGGCTTCGGCTGTGAAGCTGTGTTTCCTTCTTCATACTTCGGATGACGGAAAGTACAGTATCTACCAGTACACTGCGAAATCTATAGTAATCACCGGTTCCAAAGATGATATTTGGGATCTGAAGAGGAAGATCGACTCCCAACCGGGGAGAATGTTCGCGAAGGTATCCTACAGACTGAAGCAGTGCTCTGAACTGACCCCACCGGGTATCATTCAACCGGCCTCAAGACTCGACCTCATTAAGAGTCTAGTGTAGCGCCTTAGTGCGTGCGTCTCTTGTCTCGTCTACGACAAGAGACCGTCTGTAGTTGATGTTTCAAGCGTCAACTGTGACTTTCGACAGAATCTGCTGTCCGCGGGTGACCTCGCCAGTGGGAATGTGGATTGAGTCGTACCATACCACATTCCCAGCTCGGATTGAGAAGAACCAATCGTTTATCGGATCACTGATGTCCGGGGACAATCTAAACCGGTAGATATCCCCGCCTGACGGGTGTTCGAGAGCCTTCGAGGTAATACACCCGACAATGCTTCTCGTTGAGCCGAAGGAGATTCCTTCGGGTGGAAACCGGATCGCTTCCGGTGTTTCAAATGTCGCCAGTACCTTCTCAGCGCCGTTGAAGGTGTAGAGTAAGCGGTACTGATATGCTGCTGCCTGTTCGTTCTGATGATTGGGTTGTGGTTCCATCTTTGAAGCATGTATATATGTTCCCTTGCTTTTAGTTGGGATGACCACAATCGAACATCCCTTTTTTACGATTCACCTCGTCTCTTTCGGAGGAACATCCCGATTACCAGAACCACGGCCACCAAAACAGCCGCAATAATGAACGGAGTGAGGTAATCTGAGGAGCACTCTTTTTCCGAAGACGGTGGAGGTGGTTGTTCGATATCGGAAAGTGGTACCCAGCTCTCCGCCAAAAACCCGTCGAGCGTAGCGAACAGCTTATCGTCGGCCAACCACAGATACCTCTCGCCGCCCTCGGGGTTAGGTTGGTAGATCTCTCCGTGCTTTCCGAGCTTCCATACACAATCATTAGTGTCTTCGGAGAGAGGCTTGGATACAATAGAACCTCCATCAGGCACGTGATGACAGACCATGTCTCCATTCCTCGAGGAGGAGAACAGAAATCCGTCGTCTGTAGGGATCAGTCTCCAGTACTGATCATACCCGGTCTCCGGAAGCTCAAGCGTGACTTTGCCCCGGGGACTGATGGTGAGTAGCTTTCCATCTGCATATGGAGATGACAGTCTAATGGGTCGACCGTCGAGCTGTGCGACTCTGTCGGGTGTTAGGTGTTTGTTCTTCATACCGGACGTTCTTGTCATACGCAATGATTCTTTCGTCGTAGTATTTTGACGGGTCTGTATAAGGTATCCACGATGAAGATTGACAGTGTTAGCCTAATACTCATCCTCGTTCTTGTCGGGGTGCTGCTGTTTGCATTTAGTTCATGTCAGTTGACCTGCGGGTCTTCGAGTGAAGGTTACTGGTCGCTACCGTTCGCCGGTGGGGATATCCGTACCTACGCTCCTGATCCGAAGAAGATTGAGGGGAAGCTCGGTGAGGCTATGGATGAAGCCGATATGAGCGGAGGATATCCTCTGTAAGCGTGTAAGCGCATCGATACCTGTGATGGTCACAGGTATCATCTGGTTATGGCGGGCACGAACGTGTCGAAACCGTTGAGCAAAAGATCCTCTTACTACATTGTAAGTCGAAGAACTACCACACGCCAGTATGTTCTACCATCCTGACGATGACCCGCAAAAGTCCTCACAGCAGATTGCTTGGGGAGCGTTGATTCTGTTTATGATCGCCATTGCCATTCTTATCGCAATGGTAGTGTATCTGCTGATGCAGAACAGAAAGTACATCGAGCTGATGTCACAAGGAAGGGTTCTGGAGGCATCACAGCACCTGCA
>JGI10211J14876_10000389_pt1 | contig 18776 bp, 17 predicted proteins | sample Etolagsediment_FD_14876 | JGI IMG/M metagenome (IMG submission 14876)
TGGGCAAAAAATAATGTGTGCCAAAGAAAAGACTAGATATATACGTATTGAAAATAATGGTGTAGATTATTTGCATATTAAAGAATTAAAGGCTTTTGATGAATCAGGAAGGGATGTTGCCAAAACGGGTAATTATAATTATTTAAATGATTATGATAAGACAAAGGGATATTGTCGATTGGATCAAGGAAATATAGCAAACGGTGTTTCAATAAATCAAGGATTACGGACGACTGCTGAATGTGAGATGTACTGTAATTATAATGTAGGTATGCCTGCTGGTATTTCATGTTCAGCGTATGAAGTAGTAAATGAAGGAAAAGGTGAAGGAAGAAATACGTGTTGGACATATAAAGGAGATACTGATTTAAAAGGAAATGGTGGTGCAGATGCTGAATGTAACTTGCGAAAAAGAAAAACGGGTACAGCAACGGCTAGTCAATCATCAAGATTAGGTGAATTTATGTCATTTAATCCAATAGATGGTGGTAGTAAATCAAAATTTAATCATACATTAAATGGTGCGGGGCAGTGGTGGGAAGTGGATTTAGGAAAAAATTATGATATAAAAAAAATTGTTGTATTGAATCGTAATGATTGTTGTATGGAGAGATTAAAAGATTCAACAGTAATTGCATTAGATGAAAATAGAAATACTATTTGGAGTGCTAAATTAAATTCAGATGCAGAGCAAACATTTTCAGTAGATGTAAAAGTGGATAAATGTGGTGGTCCAGTAGTAGAAAAAAATATAATGGAAAGCGAAGAATTGAAGCAATTAGAAATAGAATATTTCCGTGATTTACAGGAATATACGCAAGCATTTGATGATTTAATGAAAGAGTCACAATTATATGTGGAATCTGTAAATAGATCAAATCCTTATTTAAATAAGAATATATCATTAGGGAAAGGTGGAACAGGTTATGTTACAAACAGAGGTGTATGGAAACATTATGGTAATCCATCTATAGCCAATAATACAGCAGGGAAGAATGGTTGTGGAAATGGTGATTGGGGGGGTGCAGAAAAAATAGAAAATATAGAAATAAAGGCGAATATGGTACAGGGAGATTTTTTAGAGGGTGGGGCGAGTCCGTTAATATTAGGTAGTCCAATAATATCGGGACAATCGTGTGGTAATGAGGGTCAAAATATATATATAACACAAGCAGCGAAATTACATAGTGATGAATATTTGGGTAGTAAAGTATTGGGTGGAAATATGAAATTGCAAGAAGATTTGGGAAATAATCAAACATTAGAAAAATGTAAACAAAGAGCAGAAGATCAAGGGGTAAATTATTATGGAATGACGAATTTAAATAATACAGATAGGGGTAATTGTTATATAGGTACAAATCCAAATATGACATGGAGTTATACAGATACAGTAATATGGAGAGTTGATCATCCGGCTCCAATAACTTTTAAAAAAAAACATCATAAGCATGGATCATGGTTTTATCCGAAAATAACACATATGTCATTTGATACAAATGGTATATTTAGATTAATAGGTCCTGGGTATCGTGATAAAGGGAGAGATTATTTTAAGACAAATATTGGTGGGTTGCCTGGTTTATGGTATGAGTGTTGGCGTTCACCAGCGACGGGTGGTAGTAGATTAACATTAAAATCGGATGGAAATATGGTAATATATGATAATATGAATAATATAATATGGCAATCAAATACAAAAGGTGGTGGTGATGCATTAGTATTGGGTGATACACTAGGAAAAAATTTGATAAATAATTTTGGAAAAGGTACTTTACAAACATATATAACAAATGATGCAGGTGGTGTATATGGCTATATAGATGGAGAAGGGTTTAAATTAATAAATAGAAAATGGAATGCTCAAAAATTGGATGGGAATGATGCAAATTTTGGTTTAGAAAAGTGGGTAGGTAAATCAGGTACAAATGCTATTGGAATATATAAGGCTGAAGGGGCAAATAGAAGTATGATGGGAAGAACAGCATATATAAATGATGATACAAAATTGAGTGTTTATCCATTAAATTTGTCGAGTCAATATGGTGATGAAAAGCCGCAATATTTAGGTACATATGATTCACGTGGAAATGATATAGCGAGTGGTGAAGGAAGCGTAGAAGATGCAACAAAAGCCTGTTTTAATAATGATGAGTGTGCAGGATTTGTGCATCAAAAATCAACAAATAAATATTATTTAAAAAATAAGAATATGTATCCTCGTGGATTAAGACAATTTAGTTACAATAATGATATAGATTTATATGTAAGAAGTTCAAAAGTAGAAAATGATGATACATGTGGAAAAAGAGTATATTATTCAAATCAGGATATGTTTAATAATTATCCGAAAACATCGGTATCGATGAGAAAAAATACAATTTGTAGTTTAGGAATTATAAATGAGCGCGAGAGAGTAAATATTCAAAATCAATATATAAAATTGCAAGAGAAATTACAAAATATAGAGAGAAAAACACGTGAGTTGGGTGCAACAGATGTAAAATTAAATAATTTGATGAATAAGAATTATGAAAAAATGAAGAAAAGTTTAAATAAATATGAACAAACATACAAGGATATATTTACAGTAAAAAAACAGATGGGTCAATCAAATGCGATGGAAAGTGATAGTGAGATACAAACGTTAGCATATAATTACAAATATATAATATATAGTATTTTAGCAATAGGATTAACTATAGGGGCATTAAGAACTCTAAAATAAAAAGTGAAATATATATTATCTCTATGGATAATATATATAATGGATTTTAATTTTAATGAAAATCAATTTAAAGAATTACAAGAAGGTCAACAACAAACGTTAACAGCAATAAAAGAATTACAAGATGAAGAAAAGAATTTATATACTGATTTGGAGAGAGCATCAGTAAATCCATCATCTAGTTTAAGTGCTCAACAAGGTATAATAAATAGAATAAATGAATTAGTAACATTAAGAAAGAATTTATATGGTACAATAAAAAATAATTATGAGGGTGTACAAATGAATGTTGCTGAGACAAGAAATAGTTTAGTAGATGAGATAGCTATGACAAAAGTAATGGAAAATGAATTAGCAAATGCAAGAAAGAATTTAATGGTAATAGAGGATCAAAAAAATCAGAAATTAAGAATGGCTGAAATAAATACGTATTATGGTGATAAATATTCGGCTCAAGCTGATTTAATGAAATTAATAATATATACATGTATTCCAATATTAATTATAGGAATATTAGCAAAAAAGGGTATAATACCGGAGGGTTTAGGTATGGGAATAGTAGGTGCAATATTAGTAATAGGTATAGTAGTAATATTTTATAGAATGATAGATTTATGGAGAAGAGACAATATGAATTATAATGAATATAATTTTGGAACTCCAAATGAAAATCAAACAGATGATACAGGAGATGATGCTGATCAACCTAAATCGGCTTTAGATATGACATTAAGTTGTGCTGGACAAGCTTGTTGTCCTGATGGAAATGATTTTGGTTCAAAATGGGATCCTGAACAAAAGAAATGTGTAAGTGCAAATGAGAGTGATAAAGAGGGGTTTGTAGGTGCCAAATGTGCTCAATATAGTTTAGATGGAAGAAGTGATAGTAATATAAATATATTTAAGAATGGTGGTAAAGTAATGGGTTATAGTGAAAATTCAGATAATTATGCCAAGTTTTAAATCTAATAGTATATTAATATGGCAAATGATAAAGAATGTGAAGGATGTTTAGAATATGACGATTTCACTAAGATGGTAAATGTGGATAAATTAAATGAATTTATAGGGAAAACCATGAGTGAAGTAACAGGTTTTTTAAATACTTATGAAACGCAGCAAGATCAAATAAAGCAAAAATTAGATAAAAAGTTAGATGAAGATAGATATAGAGCAACAGCAATAAAAATAAAGAGAGATTTAATAGAGGAGCATAAGAGAGAGATGAATAGATTAAATGGGATGAATGATTTATATAAGGAGCAAGACAGGAGTGTAATAAATTCTCTTTATTTATTAGAAATGTTAGAGAGAGAGAATAAGATATTAGTAAAGAAGATGTTAGATGAGGAAAATACAATAAATTTATCAGATAGAAAAACGTGGTATGAAAATAATGAAAATGAAACGGTAAATTGGTGGAAGGGATTATTAAGTAAGTCGTATTGGGTGATGGTAATAGGTATATTAATAGCAATATTATTTAAAGGGAAATATAAAGATATTCGATATTGGATATTTTTGATATTAATATTTGTATTTCCTCCATTAGCTTATTTTATAATAGATGTAATAGGATCGATAACAGGGTTTATATGGGATCAAGTAAAAAATATATATTTATACTTGTAATGGGGGTTCCGTGGGGGTTCCGCCCCCCTGCGACGGTTATGCGGTGGGGGTTCCGCCCCCCTGCGACGGTTATGCGGTGGGGGTTCCGCCCCCCTGCGACGGTTATGCGGTGGGGGTTCCGCCCCCCTGCGACGGTTATGCGGCTTCGCCGCGGTGCTGGGGTTCTTTAAGTTATTTTAGAATATATATTATTAAATAACTTAAATAGATCGGATGAAATTTCTTTTTATTTTTAATTAATCTCTCTATTTCTCTCGTTGATTTCGTTTTTCTATTCTTATATAATATTCATGGATTTATGATTTTAATATACACATTTCAACATACTGATATGAGAATTAAAAAAGGATTAAACGAGAGATTTTGAGAGAAAATAAATAATAAATATGATCCTTGTATTTTAAAATGAATTATTAATTAATCTCTCTATTTCTCTCGTTGATTTCGTTTTTCTATTCTTATATAATATTCATGGATTTATGATTTTAATATACACATTTCAACATACTGATATGAGAATTTAAAAAACATTAAACGAGAGATTTTGAGAGAAAATAAATTAAATCAAGTAATGTATTAAATATAAGTTATTTATTATATTATAATTATGATAAATACTAGACGAGCTACCATGGCAGACTTTTTATTATTTGAACAACCAAATAAACCAATAAATAATGTAGTTATAAATAAAAATCAACAAAATTTTGGCGAAAGAAAGAGAATTAAACCATGACGTACTGGATCAAAAAGTCAACAACAAATAGTACCCAAAGGATTTAAAAAAGGATTTAGAAAATAGATTTACTCGCCTATGAATATGTATGAATGACTTATTATGACACATAATGATAATACGTATTTCAATCTATATGGACTGAAAATAAAAAATAAATTATTTTATAATATTTATTCTAAAATAATTTCAATAAACTTAAACATTCATTCCTCCAATTTATTCTTCTTCTTCTAATTCTACATCAAAATCGTCATAAATTATAGATAAATTATGCCAACCACCACGCTGTTTTTTTCCAAATTTCTTATTCATGTAATCAAATAAATCACGACCTTTTGGAATATTTTTACCATGATGTAACTGATACCATATTTTAAAAGTCTCATATAAACTGGTTTCCTTGATTTTTGAACCCTCACAGACCTTAATTTTATCTGCTACAAACTCTGAATAATAATCTTGCGTATTTCTATAATTACCACTACTTTTCTTTACAATATCACAGATTTGTACCAAACCATTTGTTTCAAATGCCTTCTTCACCAACATCGACATAAATATTGGTGCCCATATTTTGAATTTATCACCTAGCTTTTTATCCAACGGAAACTGATGTTTTCTCATCGAATCGAAATCCTTTGGTTCACAAAACTTTGATATAAATTCACATACACAAATTCTTCTCCATGTACCTTCATCATTCGATGGTACATCTAATAATGTATTTGTACATACAACCAATTTAAACTGCGGTATAAAGGTAATACTATCCTTAAATAATGCACGACCTTGTAAAGGATCACCACCAGTAATTTCTTTCATAATACCTTCATTTATACGATCACCTTTACTAGGCTCTTGCATAACCGCATATCTTGCACCTTTTAATTGCACGACTTCAGACGAAGTACTACCAATAGAATTTCGTTTTTGAGTAATTAATGTAATAGGTACAGTTGCTTTATAATCACCCAAACATAAACTCATCAACTCAACTGCTTTAGATTTACCATTACTACCGGAACCATTATATATATTAAATGTTTGATCATTATTTTCACCAATTAATGTAGATGCAAAATGCTCCCACATATAATCACGTAATTCTTTTTCAGGAAATAATTTTTGCATAAAATCATTCAACTCATTAATAGTATTTTTATGCTTGGTTTCATCATATGGAATATAATCGATTTTGGTAGATTTTGAAATATAATCATCCGGTTGTCCTTTTCTGAATTTTTTAATTTCGAAATCTAATACTCCATTATTAAAACATAATAATTTTGGATTGGCATCTATTTTATCAATAAAATCCTTATCATAAAAGATTTCCTTGGCCTCACGCATAATATTATCTTTGCATCCTCTTCTTTTCAAATCATTTGTAATCACACTAATTTTTGTGCCACGTTTGGAAATAGCCTGATATTTATCTGATGCAGGATCTAATGTTCCACTTGCCATATAATTTAATATTTCTTTTTGCTTTTTATAATAAATATCAAATAACCCTCGAGATATTTCCATTCTTAAACTGGTACCTGATTCATTTTCTTCCCATTTATGATTATTATATACATACCACAAATCACGTTTTATAGATACACATGTGTAACGATCTTTAAACATTTGATATAATACATTTGCAATATCAAAGTCAGTTTGATTTTCAATAGTTTTTTCTACATGATAATCAATAGTTTCCTCGCGAATTTTTATAAATTCACTAGGATTATCATTTTTTGCCCAATAAATAATTGATCGTTTTGTCAATCCATCTTCATTACATATATCAAAATTACACCACATATCATAAAACTCAGGAATTTTGTCAAACGAAAATTTTTCCGATTGAGCACTAAATCGCATCCATGTTAGAAACAACTTGTTATGAGTATTTTTTAATGCCCACCCAACACGAATCCATTTGTCATATGGATTATAATAATTCGCAGTTAAACACATAGTATATTCATGAGTTTCTTTTACTTCATAATCTTGTAATTCAACTTCTTCTAAAAATTTTTCTAATGCCTCGTCTAATATTTCAAGCGACGTAATATCATTTAAATTATAATTACGATTTTTTTCAATAATTTTCAATTTATTTTTTTTCTGCTTTGAACTAACATTTGAAGTTTTATATTCGTTATATTCATCTGCAATATTATCATTAATTTCGAATGATTGATGATTTGGATATCTAACAGATAATTCGAAAAATCTCTTCTTTATATCAAATTCTTTTACTTCATTTTCATATAATATTACTTCATCATCTTCATCAAACTCTATATCATAATGATATTTTAATAAATATGGTTGATGTCCAGGTTTTCTTGATCCATATAATTGCCAATTGGTAGTACCTCTTACAATTCCTTCATCAATCACTTCATCCCATGAATTTACTAATGGTAGCTTTTCCCATACTTTTCCTATTTTTCCTAATATTTTATCTCTCAAAAATGTTTGCATAGATTGCTCCATATGAATACCTATAATCATATGAATACCATCTTTGGTAATATTTTCTAGCAAATTAACATCATCCTTTTCAAATACAAATATAGGAATTTTCGTGTTTGATGAAATATTTAATAAACATTTAATTTCATTCATATATAATTCAATAATGTTTTGAATATCACTCTCATCATGCTGTCTCTCTTCAATATCTGTATTATATCTAAAATCGAAATCAAGACATAATGGACCAGCAGATGGCAATTGTTTTTCAGTCAGAAATTCAAACTTACCATCTTCAAATACATGTTTAATATAATGTTTATTAAATGCATCAAGATCTTCAATAGAATAAACACCACCTTTTATTGATAACGAATTATCTCCAATACGGGTATGAGTGTGTTCTTGACCTTTTGCAGAATATAATGATTTCAAATAGGCATCGTAATTTAATTTCTTTGGCGGCATGGTTTAATATTATATATATATACTTTTTTTTTACATCAATTTTTTATAGTATTTATCCCTAAAAACATTAAAATGTAATTTTTAATTATATATTTATTAAAATAAGGACATAAACATAAGATAATAATATATATTTAAATGACTGATAATTCTAATCTTATTACAAAAGATACTATTAAACGTCTTTTACAAGATGTTAAAGAAATAATAAAAAATCCATTAGAAGATAATAATATTTTTTATAAACATGATGAAGAAAACATTTTAAAAGGATATGCATATATTTGTGGTCCTCCTGATTCTGTTTATTTTGGAGGTAATTATTTTTTTACATTTACATTTCCTTATGATTATCCTCATTCACCACCAAAAGTTGATTTTGAAACGTCTGACAAAATTACTCGATTTCATCCTAATTTATACAGAAATAAAAAGGTTTGTTTATCTATTTTAAATACATGGAGAGGTGATAGTTGGTCAGGATGTCAATCTATTAGAACTGTATTACTTATTTTAGTTACCCTTTTAGATAATAAACCATTATTACATGAACCAGGTATTACTGAAACCCATCGCGATTTTGAAAGTTATAATCATATTATTTCTTATAAAAATATTGAATTTGCAGTTTTGGAATTAATGAAAAAAGAATCACCATGGGTATCTGAACCATTTTTAACCATATTTAAAGATAATATGATTCAATTGTTTAATAAAAATAAAAATAAAATCTCTCAAATAATAGATGATAACATTAATAAATTTGGTAAAAAAGACATTAAAATATATTCAGGTATTTATACTATGAATATTATTGCTAATTGGTCTAATTTAAAAAATACACTATCTACCATTAATATTCATTAATTTATATTTTAAAAAAATATTGAAATAAATAAATGAAATAAATATATATACATAATATATCAATATGCACTTTTGCAACAAATGCGATAATATGTATTATATTAGAGTATCTTCTGAAGATGCTAATTCATTAATTTATTATTGTAGAAATTGTGGTAATGAAGATGAAAATGTTACAAAAGATAATATTTGTGTATCAAAAACTCAATTTAAAAAGTCTGAGCAAAAATTTAATCATATTGTTAATAGATTTACTAAATTTGATCCTACATTACCTCACATAAATTCTATTCGATGTCCTAATTCTGAATGTGTAAGTAATAAAGAAGATGGTAATCGTGATGTTATATATATTCGGTATGATGATACGAATAAATTATATATTTATCTATGTGCCAAATGTGATACTGTTTGGAAAACTGAAAAAAGTAATTAATTTTATAATATAACAGTTATAAATTATTATATTATTATAACCAATTTTATTTTTTTTAAAATAAAATTGATTTTTAAACATTATTAAAAAGTAAATATATTATATAGTATAATGAGTGATTTAGAATTATCTGATACTGAAAATTTTGGAGCTGAAAGTGAGGATGAAGAAGTTTCACAAAAGCCTACCTTTTCTAAGTCTACAAATAATCCTACTAAAACTAAATTGAAGAATACTCTTGTTGAATATGATGAAGAAGGTAATGTTGTTGCTGATTATGGTGAGGGTGATGATTCTGATGCAGAGAATGATGAGGAAGAAGAAGCACAAGAAAATGAAAATTCTGATGTTGAGGCATCAGATGATGATGATGATGATGATGAACCAGGAATGGATGAAGAAGCTATGGATACAATTAATGAAACTCCCACCAAACCTGTTACTAAATCAAAAAAGAAAACAGAAACTGAAAATATTAATATTTTAGGATCTAATTTAAATTTACCATCCGATATTCAAAAAGGTGATTCTGATTATGAATCGGATGACGATGAAGAAGAAGACGATGATTATTTACAAAAATTTGACAAGGAAATGAGAGATAATTATATTCTTAATAATCATGTTGAATCATTACATGCCAATTATGATGAAATTTATAATATGGCAAAAGTCGTTAGAAACAAGGAAAATATTATTGTTGATGATTTACATAAAACCGATCCTATTTTAACCAAATACGAAAAAACCAAAATTTTAGGTTTAAGAGCCAAACAAATCAATAATGGTGCCAAACCATATATCAAGGTTGATGAAAGATTAATAGACGGTTATTTAATTGCAGTACAAGAATTGAAACAAAAAAAAATTCCTGTTATTATTCGTAGACCATTACCTAACGGTACATCTGAATATTGGCCTTTACAAGAATTAGAAATTATTTAATTATTTGATATTTTAGACCAACAACAATAATACGTAAAAAAATTACTTTTTTTTGGCCTTCTTTCTAATAATTCTATAGATGATAACATCCTTTCTTTACCAAATGACCAATTTTCCCAATACATATATATATTAATTTATTTATATATTTTTAAATAAATTAATCTAACATTTCCATCTGTTTCCACAGTCTAAACAACTTACAAATGTTGTCATAGGCTCATCCGCAGATCTTGTCTGTAATTGATAATAACTACATTTCTTTGATTTACATTTTCTACATGTAAAATCATCTGATGATGCTTCCAATACTGGCTGGAATTTATTTTTATCTCTAATTCTCTTTTCTTCTATTAGACTTTCCCATTTTTCAGGAACCATATTTTGATGTGTCATAAATGCTAACTCATGTGCTTTAAATTCTTTATTTTTAAGTTTTTTCATCAAATCAGGATTTTTTAGATTAATATAAATGGTCTTAAATCTATCCAAATATATTTGCACAAAATATTGATTATCCCATTTTTTTACTATATTTCTCTGATTTGCAAATTCTAAACTATAATTATATATCCCTTTTTCCAAATTTGTTGTTATGTTTACATCTTCTATTAATATGTCTAATTTATTTGTCATATTTTTTCTAAATTCTTCGGAATTCTCTATTTGGCGCATCGTATATTTTATTATTATTTATAATAATATTTCTTTAATCAATTTTTTTTATTAATCTTCTGAAGTCTCATAATCATAATCTTCGAAATTTAATTCTGATGTATCTTCCCATTCATCTTCATCTGATGAACCTCCTTCTTCACCTTCGATATCTTCATCTTCTACTACAAAATCATCCTTCAAATATCCTGATTTAGTTTTCATTTCATCAGGAACTGTATCCAATTCATCTTCCTCTTCTTCATCCTCTTTTGCAGTACTATTTAAATTTTCAAAACCTCCAAATAAATGTTCATAAATTGTATCCCAATCCTCTTCTAATAAATCTACCATTTTTGATGGATCTTCACCTTCATCACTATATCCTACTAATGCACAACAACCAAAATATAAATCTTTATCTACAGGAGGTGGAAAATCATATTTATTTTCTGTATTTGCCTTACCAACTTCCCTTGCATACAAATATACGTACTTTAATTCTTCAGATATATTTTTAACCTTTTTTGTTTTCCAACTAGTTTTCATTTCAAACTCATCAGGCTTCTTAAATTTACATTTTTTATATAATTCATCTTTATCTACATTAAATTTTGTTGATTTAATTTCACCACTTTTATCTACTAATAGTATTTTTGGCATATTAATATCATTTAAATAATGGGTTTAAATAGTTTATACATATTATATTATACCATGATTGTATACCTTGATAATTTAAATATACAGTTTTCCTCATTAAATAATTTAAATTCCACTAATTCTATTTTAAAGGATTCTTTTGAAAATTATTATTTTTATTCAGATGAAGGAATTTTTACTATTAATAATAACAAGATTTTTAAACTATTTTTTGATTCTTCCAAGAAATCTGATAAATTAGATAAATATAATATTTTTATTCAAGATAGCTACATAAAAGAAAAAAAAGAATATTTTTATATTCCTATTAATAACATATACAAGAAACATAAATTTATAAATTATAAATTAAATGATAAAAGTCCTTTAACACTTAAAATTATTATTAATGATAATAAAGTAGATAATTTTTATTTTGAAATTTCTGATAATTCTATTACAGAATCTATTAAAGAAGATATACTTACGTTTTTATCTATATTAAAGTTTTGTTAATATATTATATTAATATGCTTCCTTGGATTATTCAAATGTCTGTTTTATCCCTTGTTCTTATTATTTTGGTTCATTATTTGTTTACTTTTTTTAAAACAAATTTAACAATCCCAAAAGTGAAAGATTTAGTTTACAAGCCTCAAGAAAAATATAATGATATTTTTAATTCTTTAAATAATTCTACTAATAATATATTACCTACATCTATTTCACAACAAGAAGAAAGTAATATGAAAAATGAATTGAAAAATTATTTAAAAGAACTTAATAAAGAAAAGGATTCAATTTCTTCTTCATTAAATAATCCTATAGATTCTTCTGATATCCAATCTGCAAATTTAGCATCTTCTAGTTTTTCTTCTTTTTAATTTTCTATACTTACATGTATAAATAATATTTTTAAAGATATTAAAAATAACAATCTAATATTTATAGTCATGTTTTTAAACGAAAGAAATAAACAAGATCTTTTACATAGATTACCTAACGTGAATCTTTCTTATGAAAATATACATAAGAAAGTTTCGAGTGATTTTTTATATTTAATACCTAAAGGTCGCAAATATTTGGTATGGTTTACATATTTTCAAGATAAAAAGGTTTGTTTATTTATAGAATTAAATATAGGTAGTAATAAATCAATAAAAGACATTATTATTGTTCCTCAAATGTTTGAAAAAAAAATAGTATTAGGCACTATATTTTTCGGCACATTATTTAAAACAAATAAAGACGAACAATTTTTTTCAATAGAAAATATATGTTATTATAAAGGAGTAAATATTGAAAATAAAACTGAAAAAGAAAAAATAGAATTATTGCAATTTATTTTGAAAAAAGAGGTTTCATGTGTTAAAATAGGCAAAAAAGGAATCGGATTCGGATTACCTGTTGTGTGTAAAAATTTTAAAGAAGCTATAGAAAAAAGCCGATCATTACCTTATCCTATTTACAGTATTCAAGGTAGAATATTTAAAAATAAAGGAAATACGTATAATAGTGTGTTATATAAAGATTTTAATTTAGAAAAAATAGATAAGAAAATATTTGCAGTAAAAGCTACACTAACAAATGATATATATCATTTATTTTATAAAGGGACATGTGGATTAGAATTTTTCGAAAAAGCATATATACCTGATTTTAAAACAAGTGTAATGATGAATAATATTTTTAGAAAAATTAAAGAAAATAAGAATTTAGACGCTTTAGAAGAAAGTGATGACGAAGAAGAATTTGAAAATATAGATGAAGATAAATTTGTGGATTTAAATAAATGCGTTCATATGGAATGTATTTTTAATAGTCGTTTTAATAAATATATACCAATAAAGGAGGTAAAATTAGATGTATGTGATAAATTTAATCATAAAAGATAATAATTTATTTTTATCAATCTTATATATATATGTCATCTTTAGTAGCTCAAGCAACAGATGTAAATCCTCAAAATAGTCATTTTAAAGATCCATTATTATCTAGTCGTGTTGGAGCAGCTAGTGGTTGTGGTGGATCAGTTACTAGTCCTGATGCTCTTAAACAAAGTGGTATGTATGAAGTTGTTAAAGTCGGTGGTAAAAAGAAATGTCCTAAATCATGTAATTGTTATTGTCACAAATGTACATGCAAAGGTAGATGTCCAAGAAATTGCAAATGTCCATGTCATGGAAGAGGATGTGCAAGAAACTGTAATTGCATGTGTCATAATCAAAGAGGTGGAAATGGTTATGGTTTTTCCAAAGACCAAGCTTTGGCAAGTACTTCAGGTGTTAATTCTGTAAATGGAAGCGTTCATTTAGGTGGATTCGATTCTTATCAAAATGTTGGTGTAAATTCAGATACTAATATGGGTGCTTCATCTCAAAAAGGTGGATATGGTACAGGTGGAATACCATATTATGGTTACAGTCCTGTAGATGAATCATTATCTACTTTTGCTGGATCCGGCTATCCTCCTATTACAAAAGGATTAAATAGTCAGTGCCCTCCTCCATTAACTGGTGGAAGAAAAACTAGACGTAGAAAGGGTAGAAAAATTAGAAAAACGTATAAGAAAAAAACAATTAAAAAGACAAGAAAGAATAAAAAGGTGAGAAGAAGAAAGACTAGACGTGTAAAAGTACAAAGAGGCGGTTACTCTCAATATATGTCAAATGTAGCAAATAGTCCCACTTATTCTACAGGTGCACCTCCTATGTTATCTGCAAAAGAATCGATGTTAGCAAATCCTGTTCCATACACACCTAAAAATGAATGTTTAAATACATGGAAACATTTAGGTGATATGCCTCCATTTAATGAAGTATTTAAGTAAGCTTAATTAAGCAGACTCCTTTCATCGGGTTATCTTTTTTTTTGATTTTTTTTTCAGATTCTGAAGAATTATCGGGATCATAAATGGTTTCCCATTCATTATTAAAGTATTTTTCATTAGAAGAAGAGATTATTTTATATTTTTGTTTCATATAATATGATCGTCTTTTAGCCCACTGCTTAATAAATAAATCTTGTGAATCAACAATATCAATAACTAATGGTTGTTGATGTTTTGTTCGTAAAATACGACCCACAGACTGACATACATCACTTTTAGGTGATGCCATAATTAAAGTGGTTAGTGTTTTGATATCAAGTCCTTCTGATGCCATAGCATAAGTAGCAATAATGACTTTTTTAGTTTCACTTTTTTTAAGATCTTCTTCTTTCATACCGCCAATATAGTATCCAACTGTAGCAATATTTTTATGTTCAATAGCTTTATATAAATAGGTAATTAAACATTTATTATGTGCTAAAATCATAATTTGTTGTTGTGGATTTAATTCGAGTTCTTTGATAAGAACTTTAATAATAAATTCACTACGATGATTATAATTGCATAATTTTGAAATCATAGTACTATACATAGGATTTCCTTTGTAATCATAAACAACTTCATTAAAATCATCATCATTAACATAATAGTCTAATTTTTTAACAAGAACTTTGTGTTCTTTAGTATCTGTTTTTTCTTTATGTACAACATCACCTAAAAATAGTTTGAATACTTTTGTAAGTCCATCTTTTCTTTGCATAGTGCCGGATAATCCCAACGTATAATTGGTGGTGCATTTGATCATAGATTTGCTGAAAACTTCAGCCCCAAGATGATGAGTTTCATCATATATAGAAAGACCGAATGAATCAAACATGTTTTCAGGATAATCTTTCATAGATAAAGATTGTAACATACCAATAACAATATCTTTATCTTCAATATCAATCGTTTGACCTTGTATTTTTCCAACTCTAGCTGTAGGTAAAAACTGTTGAATTCGTTCGATCCACTGATTTAAAAGAAATGATTTATGAACAACGACAAGTGTTTTCTTTTTTAATTTAGAAATGATATATAGTCCCATAACAGTTTTTCCTTTGCCTGGATCTACATCTAATAATCCACCACCTGATTCGCCAACATGATCAATATATTTATTAACAATATTGATTTGATAATCTCTCAATTCTCCATTAAATGTAATATTTATATCATCACCTTTTGGTAAACGAATATCATTAACTGTACCAAAATGTTCAATACCAAAATATCGTGGTACATATAATTTTTTAGGAGATTCTCTATAAATGGGGAATGGTTCAGGTTGTACAGGTGATTTAGGCAGGAAAGGTTTTACATTTAGTTGATCGCGTATAAATAGTTGTTCTTTAAATGTAATATTTTCTTTTAGTATTGAATATCCTTTTTTTCCAATATAATGCATATCTTATAATAGTAATATATGATTATAGTTTTAATCAATTTTAAAATAATATTTAGAAATAAAAAATATAACAATATGATATATGCAATTAGTTAACGATTTGTTTTTAAAAAAGAATCAAAATCAATTGTTTGTATTAATACTTTTGGTTTTATACATTATTTTAGATATACAAACTCCTGGTCAACTTGCCAAATTGATAGATAATGTGTATGGAAATATTGTAGTTATATTAGGTGCATTTTATTTATTATCTTGTTGCAATCCTATTGTAGGTGTAATAGGTTTATTTGCTGCTTATGAGTTGATTCAAAGATCTAGTCAAAGAACTGGTACATCTGCAATTCAAAGATATTTACCATCACAAATGAAAAAGGATGGACATTTTAGTGCTTTTAATCAATTTCCTGTTACTTTAGAAGAGGAGGTTGTTGCAAATATGGCACCTTTAGTTGTTAGTGAAGGTCCATCACATGTTAACTTTAAAGCAAATGATGAAGAGACACATGGTGCAAGCACCGTATAATGGGGGTTCCGCCCCCCTACGACGGTTATGCGGTGGGGGTTCCGCCCCCTGCGACGGAGGTTATGTGGCTGCGCCACGTTCGTTTTTATGCGGTGGGGGTTCCGCCCCCCTACGACGGTTTCTTTAAGTTATTTTAGCATATATATTATTAAATAACTTAAATAGGTTGAATGGAATTTCTTTTTATTTTTAATTAATCTCTCTATTTCTCTCGTTGAATTCGTTTTTCTATTCTTATATGAAATCTTTGAAACATAGAAATAAATATGCATTTTTCAACATACTGATATAAGAATTAAAAAAAGATTAAACGAGAGATTTTGAGAGATAATATAATTAATATATATATGCTAGGTTTTGAAGCAGCATTTGGAAATAAACAACAACAAGAATTTGCTGATCAACAAATAGAGTTTAATCAGGCAAATCGTCAATTGAATCAAATGAATCGTAGAGCACAAGAAAAACAGAGAGAAATTAATGCATTAATTATCAAGACACGAGATAATAATATTCCTCTTATAGAGAGACAAGAAATGGTAGGTAAAACTAGTCTATCTGAAAGTGATTTTCCTTGTCCACCAAACTTTGGAATGTTTACAGTAAGTAATTGGGGATGGGTTGGTGGTTGTGGATTTGAAATATTTGATAAAGACGGAAATAAGTATTGGATAGATATTAATCCTATTTATAACTTAATGAAAGCTGTAAAAGAGGGACCTGACTATGCAACAAAGCAAGGAAAATTAAATGAAATTTCTGAAGAAAATAGAACACCTGAAGCATTATTTGCAATTTTTCCTGATGGTTATAAAACTTCAGCTACAGGTGATTTAATAATGCCAACACAAGCAGCAGCAGCCGGAGGTGGAAAGAAAAAATCAAAAAAATCTCGTAAAATAAGGAAAACAAAGAGAAAATCTAAAAGAAAAACAAAAACTAAGAGAATAAAAAGAAAACGTACTCGTAAACATGCATAAAATATATAATTTATTCTTTCTATTTAAGTTATTTAATAATATATATTCTAAAATAACTTAAAGAACCCGTCGTAGGGGGACGGAACCCCCACTTAAAGAAACTCAACACCGCGGCGAAGCCGCGTAACCGTCGTAGGGGGGCGGAACCCCCACATAACCGTCGTAAACCCCCTAGCTAGCTTCAAATTCACTACTAGTCTCTGATATTCTTGCTTGAGGTTCTCCATTTCCACCACCTCTTGTACCTGTTATAAATCCCATCAAAAATCTAAATATCTTTACTGCTACTATTACTATTAATAATGCTACTATTAGTATAAATATTTTACTTTTTTTTATATTTTCCCACGACCACCAATTATCATCACCATCACTACTACCACTATGTTTCCCTTCATCTACTAATAATACACCTTCCTCATTTACTGGTTGACAATCTATATAAATATCATCATTCTCTCCATCACCTAAATTAGGACCCTTTTCATTAAAAAATACTTCATTCTCATTTGTTTTAATATAATTCTCTTTTACTATTTTCTTTAATTTTAAAATAAATTCTTGACTTAAAAATATTCCATCCTCTTTATTAAATACTACATAATCATATTCACTATTGCAAGGATCTACCAATAACTTCCCTTTGTATGAATAAAAAGGTTTTGAAGGCACTAAATTATTAAAACTAAATCTTGATAATGATAATGACGCTGATTCTTTTGGATTTGGAGTTCTTAATGCTGCCTCATTTAATATGTTTGATAATTGCATCGACCCCAAACTATCTTTAGTTCCTTTTACTAAAGGAACACAAACTATTAAATTTTTACCATTTCCACCATGAAATAACACTAATTCACCCTCTGTTTGTACACCACCAAAACGATGTAATGATGGTGTATATATTCTTGCATTTCTTAGACTTAATTTTTCTTTATTAAATTCTACTTGATTTCCATTTAATCCTGATGTAGGCTCTAGATTTAGGTAATATTCTTCATTTATTATATTTAATCCTGTTTCACCATATTTAAAGTTATAATAACATTTTAAAGAACAACTACCTTGGATTGTTGATGGATTTATATCTACTGGAGCATTATTATTTTCACAATTCATATTAATATATATTTATAAAATATTAATAAAACTTATTAGTAATTACTTTTTCTAAAACTATTATATATACTTATGAAACTATCCAAAAAAAAACTTGATAAAATAAAAAATAAGAAATATTATTCAAGAAAGATACACAAAAACAAAAAAAAGACCAAAAATCCTTATTCATTAAGAAAAAGGAAAAACAACCATTTAAAACACAAAACACTCAAAATTTATATTGGTGGTGATCCTGGGGATGAAGGTACTACTGAAAACTCATGTGGTAAATCATATTTAACTACAACA
>JGI10211J14876_10000390_pt1 | contig 18732 bp, 41 predicted proteins | sample Etolagsediment_FD_14876 | JGI IMG/M metagenome (IMG submission 14876)
TAGATAGAAAGAGAGACAGACATGATAGTAAAAATTGGAAACAGAGGAAAAGGATATAATTTTTTTGACGCTGATTCAATAATGCAAAGTAGAACAAGGCAACCGGCAGAAGACTTATTTAAGGCCTGTAATTCAGAAACATTATTTTTATTGAACGGCGAAAAAGTACCCGAAAACGGGTATCTATGTGTAAATCTGTATAAAAATCAAAAAATAGTTCAATGGGTAGTCACGGATAGACGTTGTTATATAATGAATAATGAAGGAAGAACGATAGATAAGATAAATTAAAAATCAACTTACTGTCTAGTAAGTTTAAAAGGGTATAATATTACGAGGAGACGTAAAAATGAGTGACATACATAAAGACATACAAGAAGAACAGTGGAAAGAGAAGCCACACAACGAGTATACCTTTGTAGAGTATCAGAAGGCACAAAGAAGTTTGGCAATATATAGAGGTGACTTAAGCGTAGTATACCCGGCGCTAGGACTGGGCGGAGAATCAGGAGAAGTATTAGAGAAGATTAAGAAAGTATTACGAGATAACAACGGAGTATTTACAGAAGAGAAGAAGCAAGAGATTAAGAAGGAACTGGGCGACGTATTATGGTATCTATCAGACATAGCATATTTTTTAGGAATAAGTTTAGATGACGTAGCTAAAAGTAACATAGACAAGTTAACAAGTAGAAACAAACGAAACGTACAATACGGGAGCGGAGATAACCGATGAGCATGGAGAAAGACTTTGCCTTTTTAGCTGGCGAATATGACGAGGATAATCTTAAACAAGAGTGTTACGTATGTGGCAAAAAGACATATAGAATCTGTAGTATATGCAAAAAGCCAATATGTAAAAAACATACTAAGAGACTAAAGCAACATAATTTTCAAGAACGATGCATAGATTGCAACAGATAGAGAGGCCAACATGGGTGCATTTGCGTTATACAAAGGTAGTAAATTAATTAAACTTCAAGAACGAGCAATAGGCTTACAGGCTAAAATAAAAGAACGTGGCTCATCCACACAATCTGAACGTGGATATTTAGAGGATTTAAAGATAGCAATTCGTTGGAAGATAGAAGAGATGTGCGAGGCGAGCATAAAAAACGTACAAGAAGAGGAAACAAAGTGATAAAACATATAAGATTGCCGGTTAAAATAGTACAAAAGGGTTGGGGTTATGAAATATGGGTAGCAAATAATGACTTATATTGTGGGAAACAGTTGTCTATATTCAAAGGTAAGAGCTTTAGCGACCACTTTCACATCAATAAAGTAGAGACATTTTATGTAACAGAAGGATTGGCAAGATTAGATATTAGAGAAAAAGACGGCAAAGAATATACATACGAATTAAAAGTTGGAGACATAGTAGATATAACGCCGGGATTGATGCATAAAGTAACTGCAATAGAAGATTTTACAATGATGGAATTTAGTACGAAGCATGACGACGAAGACAGTTACAGAGTAAGTAGAGGGGATTAATAAATGCGTTATTGGTTTTCGGCAGATTATCACTTGGGACATAAAAATATTATAAAGTATTGTAATAGACCGTTTAAGAGTTTAGAACATATGAACGAGACTATTATAAGAAATCATAATGCCAGAGTGAAGCCTGACGATGTACTTATACATGTGGGAGATTTTTGTTTTAATAATACTTCAAGCGAACGAGGAGAAGGGATAAGAATTTCAACACAAGAATGGGAAAGTAAATTAAATGGAAAAATTATACATATTAAGGGGAATCACGACAAGAATAATGGAACAAAAACTATTATACAGGGAATGTTAATACAATTTATGAGGCATTACGTTTGGTGCGTACATAAACCACAACACTATAATAAGAAGTATGACATCAATTTTGTAGGACACATACACAATAATTGGGAATTTAAGCTAAAAGATGATTATATATTCGATAAAGATAATAAAATAATGATACTAGAATCGGATTTAATAAATGTGGGTGTAGACGTAAACAGATTTATGCCGGTGAGTTTTGAGGAGTTAATAAAGAAGTTAAATAGATATAAGAAAGTATCTAAAAAATGATAACGCTAAAGACGTATGATATAGTTAAGCAACGTGAAGTAATGGCAGGCAAATTCAATGAGAAAACACGAGTATTTACAAAACGTGTAAAAGACTGTCATTATATGCGTAAGACACAATCATATGGCATACAGAGCGACGTTATTGAGATGTTAATAAATATGACTTGTAAAGCGATACATATAAAGACAGAGGACGGACTATACATATCAGATTTTGGACTATGGGTAACACAAGGCATGGCTCAAATTTTAGACTTTGGTCACGGGGAGCAGAATCATTTAAGTATAAGACATATGCAATATACGACCAAAAAACGACGAAATAGCCAGAAAAGATAGTAAATAGAACTATACCACAAGACGTAACTTACTAGAAATAAACGAGTTACGTCTTTTTTATTTATTTTAGTTATAGCTATGTACAAATCTGCAATCACATGTTATTATTTAAATAACAAAGGAGAACGACATGAAAGTAGAAACTATAAAAATAAATCATATCGAGTACCCGAAGAAGTTAAAAAAGAAGACCGTAGCAGAACTGCTTTATATACTCAAAGATGCTAATGAAGTGGTAAGAGCGAACCCAGAAGGAGAAAAATCAGGATATTATCAAGACGAAGTTAATTATGTTTGTATGGAATTGAATAGGAGGACAAAATGAAAAAGACATATCAAGATATAATAAACACAGAAAGAAAAGTAGCAGATGAATTACAGACTTTAGATGCAAAGATTTTGTCAATGATTCTAAAAGACGAAGTAAATATGAAAGAATTAATCATAGAAGAGTTAAAGAGTCGTGGATTAAATGGAGAAGGCGAATGGGTAGGGTATAAAGACGAAGATACAAACTGGATAGAAGGTTATAACTTTTAAAGGAGGATAACATGGGATATTTATTTAACTCAATAAAGAGAATAGAAGAAAGCGACAAGTTAACAGAGTTTGAAAAAGTAGTACTATGTAAGGCGTACATATACAAGTTAGAAGAATACATAAACGCCGGCCATACGATGCAGAACGCAGATAGACAGGCACAATTTGATATTTTAAGTACTGTAATTGATTATGTAGACGTTAACTAAAGAGGAAGAAAAAAACATGGAAATAATAGAACAGAGTACATATTTTAGATGTATAAAATGCGGAAAAGACACTACACATCTATCTACTTGTCAAGGCGTATGTGGCGAATGTCTACATTTAAGAACTTTAGGAATAAATACAGTACACGACTATAATAGGCATTTAAAAGAAAGAAAATTAAATGAGAACAATAATAAATAGAATAAGAAAAATAATACCGATAATAATTCTTTTTATTCTCTGTGGTTATACGTTAGCATGTGCAGAGACAGTTAATCAATTAAGAGTATTATACAAGAACGACCCACACGGATTAGCCAAATGGATGAAGGGCAATATTACATATACAAAAGACTGGGACGACATACACCAATCTCCACATGTTACGGCAAAGACAGGTAAAGCAGATTGTGAAGACTACGCTATATTAGCAAGAGCCGTTTTAGGTAAAGGAAGATTAGTAGTAGAAAATGATGGTCATAACAAACATGTAATATTAGTGTTTTGGCATAAAGATATAAAATATGTATTTAGCAATCAATATTTACAAAAGTCTCAAGATTATAAATACGGCACGAATAAGAAAAAGTTTGTGCCTGATATAAAGAATAAGTTTAAGATAGTAGGCACTAGCGCCGAGATTTTGAAGTTAAAGAGAGAAGTACAGAGATTAAAGGACGACCCATTTAATGCTGGTTATTTTAGAGATACAGAGATAAGAAAGTTAGAGGGTAAAATATATAAACTTCAAAGACAGTTAAACAGGGTATAATGATATATGAGAATTAAAAAGATATGTAAACTAATTATATTAATACCAATATGGGCAATATTCACGTTATTAATGAAAACGGCGAATATGTTAGACAGAGTTATTAATGATTGGAGAGATTGATATGACAGCCGAAGAAAGAAGAGAGATAGAAATTAAGATATATCGTCAAATACGAGAAACCAAGAAAAGATATGGTAGACTAGTAGATGAAATAGACTTTTGCGACTTTGCAATAGCAGAGAATATTTTTGATAATATTTTAAAAGAAGGTATAGAGAAAATGGGCGGAGTTATCTGCTCAGATTGTAGAAAGATAGTATTAACTCCGAAACAATGTATAGATAGGTATTCTAAAAAGAGGGAGGTGTAATATGGGTAGTTGTAGTAATAGAGGAGAGACACGAGAAGAGAGATTAGGAAGATTTGCAAAGAACATCAGCTCAACACGAGACACATCATCTTTTGAGTGGCAGACATCTAAGGGAGCAGAGATAAGAGGAGAACTAGGCATAAAAAGAGGAAACGAGTTTATTAAAGCAATCAAGGAGGCGAGCAGATGAAATATAAAGGATACCACATTATAAAAATAGCGCCATCAATATTTAGAGTTAAATTGAACTCTAGAGACAGCTACGCAATACATCATGGGTCTTTTAGTACTGAGAGAGAAGCAAAACGCTACATTAGCGCCGTATTGTTAGAAGAAATACATGAAGAAGAGGCAATAAGAAAAAAAACGTACAAAAATAAGAGAGTAACAAAAAAAATATTATATAAGTTTCTAAATAAAGAACGTAAAGACTTTAATTTATGGGCAGGCAATTACGAAGAACAGTTAGAGAAAATGGCCAAGTACATAAATTCCTTACTGGCTAAACAAGAGAAAAAGAGTAATATAGATTTAACGCCAGATGAGAAAGAGTGTTATTATGACTAAAGAACTTAACATATTAATATATGCAAAGCCTGAAAAAGTGGAACACAAAATGGCGGACAAAGTTCATCCAGATACTTGTCATTGTTTTTGGACTGGAAGATGCCCAGTAAAAAATAAACTTGACAAGATATGTAATGTGTATTTTAGCGACGGCAATCACATCTATGCCAAAGGATATTTCTTTTATGCAATGTCATTACTCAATAAACAAATAAGTTTTTCCCCGTTAGAAAGAGTTAATTTAAAACAACCGCAAAAGCCGCCAACAAGAGGATGGTGTTACTGATTACGTAGACCATTATAGAAGCACAAAAGGTGATGCAGATAACAGAGAGTATGCCTCATTACTTGGAACAGGCGCCACCTTACGTGAAAAGGCGTACGAATTACTGACAAAATAGGCGTAGATGAGAAGGGCGAGAGCACAACACTCTCGCCTAACTCCTTTAAATATAAGAACTTAGAAATATATTAAATATTAAGTCGTATTACATAACATATTGATATATAAGGACTTAGAAACACAATATATTTAACTTTTTTTCGTGGCTACCCTTGACAAACATATAAAATCGTGTTACTATATAAGTATAACACGGGAGGATGAAATGGAAAACAAATTAAACGAAAAAAGAGAACAGAGACGGACGGAAGAAAGAATCGCACGTACAATATTAGAGCAGATTAAAGCAAACGATGTTTGGGCGTTAGCGGCTTACGGCGCAAAGAACTTTATAGCACATAATGCAGATAACAGTAAATTGGGCGGAGTACAGTTTGACGTTAATGGATTAAATTTCAAGGGTCGTGTTATTATTGAGTTAATGTTTGATGATACGTATACAATTACTTTTGGAAAATTAAACGTAAAGTATGAATGGAACGAGATTAAAAAAGTAGAAGGCGTATACTTTGATATGTTAGTAGATGTTTTAGACTTCATTGAAAAGAAGGGAGCGTAATATGGAACGTAATGTATATATTCCTACAAAAGATAAGCCGTATAGATTGCCGCCAAAATCGTTAACAAATAATCAAACGAACTTGGTTAATTACGTAAGTACAACTAAGAGAGCAAATATGCAAGATGTACGTACATTAGCTTATTTACTTTATCAAGAATGTTTGATAAATGGTTCAAGATACTGTGAAATAGTAGAAAGTAGTTACGACCCGAATCAAATTATACGTATATCGGCATTTAATAGTATTCTATTTAGCGCAAATGAGGCAAAATGTGGAAAAATTATTTATCCAGATAATGAGGAGGAATAATATGAGAGAATATATATTAGTTACAGTAGACGATATAGTATATACGGCAGATGTTGAAGTAACTTACGCCAGATGTAGTAATTATGGAGCAGACTACGACGGCAATAGAGGAATACCGACAAGTATTTTTATTGAGGAAATTCTTATACATGAGATAGAAGACGATAACGGGGATTTAGTAGAGATTACGGAGTTTTTAAGAACAGTAGTAGAAAACGAAGTACACAAACTATAAAACGGAGTATAAGACAAATGAAAAAACATATTACACAGATGACTAGAGAAGATATAGAAAAGTTAACACATACGGTCAATAATATGTTAACAGGCACTCGTAGAGTAAAATTTAGCGGACATGCTATAGAACGTATAATTGAGAAAAATATAGACGGCAGTCGTATATTAGCAGCCTTAAAAAATGCTGACATAATAGAGTATCATCTAAGAGAGCATAGTAAGGAACAATCGGACAAAAGAGTATTATTACGTAGTAGAGATGTAGTAGATAATAAAAACTTTTGTGTAGTACTATCATTAGACAAAAATAAAGTAATAACAGTATATGTAAATAATGTAAATGATACACATTCTACATTAGATAAAAGTAAAATTACTACGACCTAGAAACAACGGTTAAGATGTTGAGAGGAGAAGGATGATGACCAATAAGAAGCTGATTTCGTTTAAGAAAGGAGAAAATAATGATTACAAGTAGCGGAGCTTTATGTGATGTATGTGGAAAATATATTCTACCATTAATGAGCTTATTTGGATTAGAAGAAACTGAAATGGTTAATGAATTTAATATAAAAGGAATAAATGAAATCTTACATTGTGATAATAAATGTAAGAAATTATTGCTATCAATAGGAAATGATTGGACTAAACTTCCAAAAGAAGGAAGATTGTACAAAGTGTTTAAAGAAACGTTAGATAAAAGTAACTATAATGAAAAGTTAGAAATATCAATATAAGGGGGATTTATGGAAGAACTTAGAGTCTATAGTATGAAAGAAATAGCTAATTATTTTGTAGAACGAGTAAACAAAGATATTGATAGTACTAAAGTTGAAATGATACAATTCGAGTTAGATACAAATAGTAATAAAGATAGTTGGCAATATATATTTAAACTTACAAAGAGACCAACAACAAACGATTTAAAGGTAATAAAGACTCTTGTATACGTATATTTTGAACAAGACTTAATTATAGGAGATAACGATTTAACTTTTTCAGTAAGCGGAAACGATGGGAGATTACGTGTCTAAGAAAAAACGCAACAAAAAAGTTACAGTATTAGACATTATAAAAGGGATAAGAAAAGTATGGGAAATAAACCCAAAAACACGAATTAAGAGAAGTAAGAAAGGGTATAATAGAACTAGGGATAAACGAGTTATAGAACGAAGGGGGAAATATGAACACTAGAGAAAAAATATTATATTAGCGGAACCAAAAATTTAATTCTAGGTAGAAAGATAACAAATGGATTTGTAGTACGTGGATTGGAAAGTGTACAAACTAAGATTAGAGAGTTACAAACACTAGGTTACGAGGCAATCACCTACTTTGACTTTACACAAAAGCAAATTAACTCATGGTTAACAGCAAGAAATTAAAATAAAACGGAGCATATTATGCAAATTAAAGCAAAAGCACAGAGAATACAACAAGAGATAGTAGAGTTAAAGGGCATATTGGCAAAGAAACTTGAGTCATTAGCTTTATATATTAATCGTATAGATTATTTAGAAAAGAATAAAGGTACTTATGAGACATTAAATAAGTTATATGCTATACGAGACTCATTAGACGAACTAAACTAGAACAAATAGGCGACAACGAAAGGCACTAGATATGAAAAAAGACGTAGGCAAGCATAAACGTACTAAGAGAAGAATAAAACGCCCACGGACGCCAAACAATTTGAATTTTTGGTTATTTGTTTTAGAGAATGAAGAAGAAACAAAACAGTTTATGGAACGAGGGAGCGACAGAGCAAAGAGAGAATTGAAACAGGCACAGAGATACAAAGATTATTTAGAGAAGGAGAAAGAAAATGGCTGAGTATAGAATATACAAAGATAATATACTTGTTAAAACTGTAAAAAATAAATCTGATGTTATGCGTTATGTAGGTCGTGAACGAGATGTTTCTCGTAACTATAACGCAAAGTATCAGTCTTTTTTAAATGGCGAGCTATGTCAAGATTATAGAACTAAGGCCGAGATTGAAATGGCACAACGTATTAAACAAGCGAGTTTAGAAAACTGCCAAGCCTGTGGTATAGAGTCTCATAAATTTAGTTGGGCTTTGTTAGATTTAGAGAATCAAAATTATATTTTAAAAGTGTGTCCAGAATGTGGAACAGTAAAAGCCATAAAAAAAACAGGAGGAAGAAGATGAGTAAATATACATTAATAGGTGTAAACGGTAATGCGTTTAGTGTTATGGGTTATGTTACAAAGGCTATGAGAAATGAGGGGCTTACTAAAGAGGAAATTGCAGAATATCAGGACAAGGCTATGGGAGGCAATTACAGTAACTTATTAAAAGTAAGTCAAGAAGTGGTAAATAAATTAAATGAAGGAGAAGATACAGATGAGTAAATTAATAGTTGAAGTATGTAAAGTAAAGTCTATAAGAAAACACCCTAATGCAGACAAGCTGTCCGTAGTAGTAATAAAAGACTGGGCGTGCATTGTAGGACTAGACCAATATAAGCCGGGAGATTTAGTCGTATTTGTTCCACCTGATAGCGTAGTGCCGTCAGAGACAGCAGAGAAATATAATCTGGAATATTTACGTAAAAACGGTCGAGTACGTACGGTTAAACTACGAGGATTTATAAGTCAAGGACTAGTGCTGAGTATTCCAGAAGGTCAGAAATGGAAAGAAGGACAAGACGTAGCCAAATATTTTGGTATTACTAAATACGACCCGCCTACGCCAGAATATCAAAGATTAAATAACGGTAATAGACCAACTAAGAAAAAGAAAAATCCTCTATTTGATAAGTATACAAATATAGAGAATATTAAAAATTATACTACTGTCTTTAAAAGTGGAGAACAAGTCGTTATAACCGAGAAGATTCACGGAACAAATTTTAGAGCAGGGAAATTAGCCAGATATAAGAATAATTTATGGGGCAAAATAAAATCCTATTTCTTCGGAGCATATGAGTTTGTATATGGAAGTCATAGTATTCAGATAGTGGGATTTAAGGGTAGAAAGTGTTTTTATGGCGAAGACGTATATGGAAGAATGGCAAAGAAATACAATCTTGCCGACAAAATACCAGAAGATTATATTATATATGGTGAGATATATGGCAAGAAGATTCAAGATTTAGAGTATGGGCGTGATGACATTGACGTAGCATTTTTTGATGTGAAATATAAGGGGAAATATTTAGACTACGATGAGTTTAAGAAGTTCTGCGAAAAATACAAATTACCCACTGTACCAGAATTATATAAGGGCGGATTTTCTCAAATGGCATTATATGCCTACACTATCGGCAATTCAGTGTTATACAAAGAACAGATAAGAGAGGGTTGTATAACAAAACCGTTAAAAGAAGAGTACGACCATACAATAGGAAGAAAGATATTAAAAAGTATTAATAAAGAATACTTGTTAAGGAAAGACAGAACGGACTATAAATAACAGCATATAAGTTGTATTTATGGAAAGGGTATAATGTGTAAGACAATTACTAACCTAATTAATGGAGGTATGAGCGTAATGACCATTGACCGTTATTATGTGAGCGGAACAAAGAGTATTATGGGAGTTGAGCGAACAGATGGTTTTCTAGTTGCAGGATTGAACGGAGCGGAAAACAAGTGTGACGAATTAAGATTGAACGGATATAAAAGCGTAGGACATTTTAAAGTTACACCAGAGCAAGCGCAGGTTTTTGTAGAACTTAAAAAGAAAGAAAGATACGAAAATAGATTAGACAAAAGAGAGGAAGAATAAAATGAGAAAAGAATTATATAACGAAATAACCAAACATCTTTATGTAGCGACTTTGGCAAACTTTGATAGAGCAGTAAAAAAGATACGTTATCAATTAAGAGAAGTAGGCTACGATGAAGAGACCATAAAAAAGTACATAGATTCACGTATTTTAAGGGTATAATATAGTAGATAAGGAGGTTACTATGTTAAGTAAAGATGAGCGAAGAAAGAGACGTATGACTATGGAGAGACAGCCTAAGAGTCTCTATGATACGTATGTGAGCGGGTTAAAGAAACAAGCCAAAGTGATAGTAGAAGAGAGAAAAAGCACCGTATTAGAAGATATGGAAATACTGGGAAATCTAATTAACGAATTGTAGAGGGAGAAGTTATGAAGAGATATAAGACATTACGTATCATTACTAATTTTGCATGTGACCAGAGATGTAAATTTTGTTATCAGCAGAGATGGGATAAGAATTTTATAGAGATAGAGAATATTGAAAAGCAATTAAAGAAATATAATATAGACATTCACGATATTAGACATATTGTAGACGATGTTACATTTATGGGCGGAGAACCGACACTTCTTGGAGACAGACTTACAGGACTTATTTATGTTTTCAGAAATATTTTAGGTATTGGTCGTGTTAACTTGAATACAAACGGCAATAAACTTTTACGAGGAGCAACAACTCCCAGCTTATTGCATAATTTAACCTCATTGACATTTGACGTTGCATTAGGTCAAAGTAAAAGTTACGAAGAAGATTTAGCTAACATGTATAAGAAGATAGGAAAGGTCTACGATTTAATGTCTCGTGACAAGACACTAATCGTGAAATTTAATCATGTATACGGCGACGTGAATAAACAGCACTTCGCAGAGTATTTTAATAAATTTATGGACGCATTGAGATGCCTACCACAAGAGAGAACAAGAATTAGTGTATGTGAAGACGTTAACAGTGAGAACATATACTATAATGTAGCCATGTTTAGTGCAATGTTTAATTTAATGAACAGAGGTCAAAAGGATAATTACTATGACTTACGATGGGGAAAATATAAGATAGCTTATTTTTCTCAAGAGTTATATAACGACACAGATTTAATAGTTTGGAGAGACGGTATAACAGATAAGTTTAGCGAGTATTTAAAGGTAGTGACGAAGAAAGACAAGGTATGCGATATATTATAGAAGAGATACAAAAGAGATATTGCGAATTTATGGCACAATACGGTCAATTTCCCGACACCATATTAGTAGGGACAGTAGAATATGAATTACTACATAGCATATTCTGTGAGCGTACTAAAACCAAAAAAGATATTACAGAATTAAAAAATTTGGCAGGTACCAGAAAAATTTTAAATATGTACATAAAGCAAGTTAACGATTTAACTTATTTAAGAGTAGTGAAAGGAGTATAAGAATGAAAAAGTTACCATACGTTTTGATTAGTTTAGTACTTTGTATGATAATGAGTATAAGTTGTATAAAATCGGCGGAGGCGTTTTGGTTTTTTCCGACACAGTACGATAAGAGTCAAGATACGAAAATAACTAAAAACGAAACGGATATAGCACAAATAGAAAGCAGAGTTGCCGAAAATCGTCTTGGAACGGGGAGCGAAAATACAACCGCACCATACGGGTATAATGATTATATTCCAGAAAACGGGTTTAAGAATTATATTCATAATGAAGGTTATTCCAAGATATACGACTATAAGCCGAATAATGTAAATACTACGGCAGTGGGTTATTACGGGAAAGCGGGCAATCCCGATAGTTACGATGTAGATTATGTATTAACAGAGGAATATAATAAATACAGTAGTCAAATGCAAGATGTACGTATAGACATAAATAAGAATAATATAGATATAAATAAAGTTAACATACGTACTAATAAAAAAGCCATAGCAAAAGAAGTAATACAACGTGTTAAGGCGGATAAAAAGTTGAATAAAAGAGTAACTACAGTTGACAAAAGTAGTAGACGACGAGATAAAATACTTAACAAAAAAATTATTAAAAACGTTGGAAATATATTAATAAATAAAAATAACATTACGGATAATTCAAATCGTATTAATTCCAATTTATATACATTACAAAATCACGAAGGACGTATCAGTACAAACGAGGGGAATATATCGAATAATACGAGTCGCATAGCCGGATTAGAAAACAAAGTTGATGAGTTAGAAGAAACCGCAGTAGGGATACACGCAGAAGTTGATTTATATGATAGTCGTTATTTTAAAATAGGAGCATATGCTACCTCTGATATACGACACGGACGATTAGATAGCGTTATGGGAAAGATTACATTAAAGCCATTTAAAAGTTATGAGTTAAAGAGATTAGAAAGATTAGAGAAACAATTAGCTATGTACATTGATATGGATGAATGTAACTCATTAGAATATAAAGAGTTAGAGTTAATAGAAACAAGAAATCCTGATGGAACGATAACTATTAGTACAAAAAAATAAAGTAGTGTAAGAAACAGGGTATAATAGTATAAGGAGATAATATGTCTATAAATGAAGATGTTACATATTATGGATTTAAGCCGCAAAAAGATATATCGACGGTATTAGTTGCAGAAATGGTAGCTCAGCTTATACGTACAGCGCAAATTATTTTTCCTGAAAGTATGGTTAGCAAATTGCCAGAGGAAGACCAAAAACATTTTATTAAATTAAAAGTACAGAAACGTAGAATTATAACACCAAACAAGGACATAGTAAAATGAAATGTAAAGTATGTTTAGCACTAGGAGTAAAAAAGATTAAAGAAGCGATAATATTTAATCATGTAGGAATTGGATTCTGCAGCGAGGAACATAGAGCATTAGACTATGCCGGTATAAAGAAACCAAAACGATATAGTAGAGGTCGTAGAGGACGATAAAATGGTAAAAGTGATTTTTGTGGACAATACTGATACTTTATATGAAGAAAAGAGAGTAGGATTTTTTAATCCGGAAATTTTTTAAATGAACCTGTTAATCTTAGTAGAGTAAAGAAAAAGTTTGATATGATAATAAATATTAAGGAAGTAAGGGAGATACTATTTGATGAATAATAATGACAATTCAAAACCGGCATTTATAATGTCACTGAATGACTATATACGTATTATAGAACTTGCTGAAAAACACGGTAAAAAGCCCGGTGACAGTATGGAAGAGGAGTTTTTTCAAGTACTTCAAGAGAAGGGGAACAATATTAAATTACTGGGTGATGCTACGGACCCAGAAATACTTAAGGCGAACTTAAGAGAACATGGTATAGGGGTAGGAAAAGATAAGCTAGATGTACTGGACTTACGAAAGAAGAAATATAAAAAGACAGACAATGTTTTAACTCCAGACGAGTACAGATTAATATTAGAGAAAATTACAGAACAGATATATAAAGGATTGCCCATAAAGTCTATAGATACTAGAATGGATTTAATAAAAGGAGTTGTCACAAAAATTACTCTGAATTTCACAGGACAAGCTCAGATGATATTTGACGGAGACGCCATAGCCAAGACAAATAACAAATTTTATAATGTCATTATTGATTATTTAAACAAGTAAAACAAAAGGAGATATGTAGATTCTTTAACGTAAAGGACAATAAATCACATATGTATTTTCTAGGTAAATCAGCAAAAGGCAAATTAACCAACTGGTCTAAACGTAACAGTATGTTCGAGCAACTTCCTGTAGTACCGGAAGTCTTTTTTAAGGATTGGCTAAAACCGACATTGAGTGAAGAACAGTTAAAAGCCGTCCGAAGTGTTTTCCAAAACGATGATAGAGGATTACAGTGGAGTAATAAGTATCAAGAATATTTACTACTTTGGGGAGAAGGCGGCGGAAAAGATTTTATATGCGCTCGAATACTGACATACTGCGCATACTGGTTAATGTGCTTAAAAAATCCACAAGCATATTTTAATTTAGCCGACACAGAGCCCATAGACTTAGTTAATGTATCTTTAAGCGGGCGTCATGCAAAAAATGTATTTTTTTATAAATTTAAAAATGCTCTACGAGGAGTAAAAAATCCAGAAACAGGAAAAAACTGGTTCAAGGAACAGGGAATGGATTTACGAGATGGAAAAGATGTGCAAACCATTAGTGTAGAGTTCCCAAAAAGAATAAGAGCGCACAGTTTAAACAGTCAGACCTACGGAGGAGAAGGATTAAACGTATTACTTGCCATATTTGATGAAGTGGCAGAATTTAGAGTAGAAGATGCAAAAAAATTATACGAGGCTTTAACAAATACAGCTACATCCAGATATGGAGATGACATCTTTAAGATATTTTTAATATCGTATATGAGACATGAAAACGATTATATGATGCATAGATGGGAGAAAACCAAGAATAATTCAAATGTGTATCGAAGTTGTAAAGCTACATGGGAGGTAAATCCACGAAAGACCAAAGAGGAATTTAAAAAAGTATATGAGATTAATCCAGAAGATAGCGCAAGACGATACGAGAATAAGGATTTAAAACACAATCTAAATAAGTTTTTTAAATTTCCCAAACGTATTGATGAACGAGTTAATAAAAAAAGAAGTAGCCCATTTTTGGACAATGTATTATATACAGAGGATTTGAATACGTTAAGTTTAGCCGACTGGTTTAAACCTAGAACTACAGAAGAATTATGGAAATTACACAGTAATAGAAAAAAAGGTTTAACAGATGCCGAACAAGCTAGAAAAACTATATTAGAACATCAACACAGTGGAGCGGTGTATAATGTGCATATTGACTTAGCAAAAGCCAACGTGGAGAACAAAAACGACTGCGCCGGAATCGCAATGGCGCATAAGTTTTTATGTAATCCGTACGCAGAAGAAGACGAAGAATTACTGTATGGAGCCTATATAGATTTTATGATACAATTACGAAGTAAGACCGAACTTAATTTTGAAAATATAAGAAAATTTATTTATAAATTGGTTGCACTAGGTTTTCAGATAGACAAAGTTACGCTAGATGGTTGGAACTCTGTAGATTTTTGTCAATTATTAAAGCAAAAAGGCATAGGTACAGAGATATTGTCTGTAGATAGAAAACGAGACCCGTACGTTACGTTAAAAAGTTTGTTATATACTGGACGACTAGATTATTACACATATAAAATATTTTTACGAGAGTTACACGATTTAGAGGACATTAACGATAAAATAGACCACCCTAAAGTAAGTCGAGCCAGAGCGATAGACGAAGGAACGGATAGAGGCTCAAAAGACGTTGCAGATGCGGTGGCAGGCGCAGCATTCGGCGCTATAAGCAATTCTAAAAATTCAGACTCTATTTGGCTTCCGGGCTTTTAGACGACGATAGAAAGAGGAAATTATGGGCATGACCAAGAAAGAGCGACAAGGATTAAAACGATTGGTACATATTACTAATATAGTAAAATACACTCTCGGTTTACCTCTCTTAATAATAGTAACGTGTGTATTTATATACAAAATAATTAAAGAAACACTTAAGTTATTTATTGATATAACGTTACGACCAGAAAATATAAAATCTGACATACAACGAGTCTCCGAACTTAAAGAAGGTCTTAATATTTTATGGGCCACAAACAAATTAAACGAAGAACGTAACGAAATAAAGGATAACTAGCATGAAAAAATGGCGAGATTTGTTAAATGGTAATAAAGAACAGAAAGAAAATGATAATTTTTTAGAGATTCACGACCCCAATAAACCACCCTCACAGCGTTTAATAGAGAAATCCAGTAAAGGTTATATAGATGAAGCCTGTACGTGGACTGTAAGTTCTAATTCAAAGTACGTAGAACGAGATATACGAGTCACGGGAGCGGACGAAGAAGATTTATGGGACAAATATGTTTTCAATGCTTGGGTACGTGCCTGCGTTGATAAAATTATAAAAGAAGTAGTACGTTATAAAGTAGTTGCTTCTCCAACGCCGGAAAAAATGGATGACTCTCAGACTCAAAAACGAGCGGAAGAAGTACAAGCCTTGTTGAATAATCCCAACGAAAATATAGAAAGTTTTGACGATATACGAAGAAAGTATTTAAGAGATATTCTAGTTTATGATGGCGGAGCATTAGAAATCGTATATGGTCAAAATAGACCAGTTGAAATTTACGATGTTAAAGGTAGCGATATTCGTCTGAATATAGACAAGCATGGTGATTTTAAAAATCCAGAAAATTCAGCATATAAATTAATTAGCCCCCGTGATTATACAAAAACACTTGCAGAATGGGGAGTAAAAGAATTAATTTATTTTGTAGCTAATCCAGTAAGTGGAAGCGTATATGGTCTAAGCCCTATTGAAACATTGTGGGACGCTATTGAGAACGACGATGAGGCGGTAGAGTATAATAAAAGATTGTTGAAACATAGCGGAGTCATAAGCGGCGTATTAGCCTTTCCGGGAATGCCAGCACCATTGTTAAAGAAAAATCAACGTTATTGGCAAGAAGAGTTACGTAAGAAAGTGCAAAAGTTAATTGTAACAAATAACGGAGATGCAAAATTTACTAAAATGGGCGCCTCTCAGCAAGAGATGCAGTTTTTAGAGTATCAAAAATGGCTTTTAAATAAAATTATGGCAGTTTACGGATTACAGCCGATTGTTATGGGTATAGTAGATAGTACCACTGGAAAATTAAATAGTTCAGAGCAGAGAGAACAATTTAAACAAGATGCAGTATTGCCATTATTAAAGTTAGAGACTCATAGATTGACCGATGTACTTGTACGACAGGGTTTTGAATTTGAAGACGTAGTAATTAAGTTTGTAGAACCGGCCAGTGTTGATGAAGAATTTGATTTAGAAAAAACAAAAGTAGGCTGCGAATACGGATTTATTACAGTAAACGAAGCACGAGCCTTTACTAATCTGCCTCCACTAAAAGATAAAAATGGAAAATTGGCTCCAGAAGGTTTGGAATTAGTTAGCCCTCAAGTAAGTAAATATATGAAAGAAATGACAGAGAAAAATAAAACCGAAGACGAGATAGCCGCAGTCAAAGGCGAAATTCTACGTCTATTGGAGGAAGAACAATAATGATAACTAATGAACAAATATTACAAGAAATACAAACTTTACATACTCTATTTGAAATTTTAAAAGTAGAGTATCCAATATGGTATGCATCTTTACGAGTCCCAGCTTTAGAATTAGAGCGAAGGGCCAAAAAATTAATAGGAGATATGAACAATGGCTAGTGAAATATATACTTTTGATACTCCGGGCGATTTTACTTACGATAGCGACAAGATAGAAGTTAGCGGAGGTTTAGCGAAATTAAAAGATTTAACTCCCGCAGACGAAACTTTTTATGCTAGTTATAACGTTGATATAAATGGTAGTCGTGGTTTAGGCGTATTAACGGGAACAGCATATGGCGGAGCGACAGTTGATAGCGAAAAATTGGATTTAGCACATAATGATAGTAGATACGTAGATTACGATGCTGACTTAAATGCAGATAGTCAGCAAATTGGATGCATTAGATTTAAGGTCACCCCGAATTATACGGGCGCACCTTCTAGTGATAGATGGTTTTTTGCTATTTGTAAACAAAACAATAGTAAAAATAATTTAATACAATTAAGACATTCCAAGTCTGGAGCGTATTTAAGACTTCATGTTTATGATAAAGATGGTGTTTTTGTAGTAGAGCATTTATGTGGACAATTTTTACCTACCGCAGATACCGAATACGAAATTGAACTAAACTGGGATTTTACTACAGGTGCAACGAGAGTATTTGTTAACGGCGTACAAAATGGCTCTACGTGTACTAATACTTGTTTACGAGATTCCGACATAGGTCTTTTTAGAATTGGAAATGACTATGATAAAGACGCAATCTCTGATTTTAAAATAGATTATTTTCAGGTTTTTTCTACAGTACAACATACTACGGATTATACACCAGTAGCAATTCCAGAAACCATTTATTCCACAGATAAACCGACGATAAATCCGACGAGTTTATTAAATGCCCCGGATTTGTATTTATGGGACGAATTTACAGAAGTAGAAGGCGGAGGAAACGCCGGAACTTTGGCATATCAACTTTCAGATAACGGCACAGATTGGAAATACTGGAATGGGAGCATATGGGCTGCCGTAGTAGGGGACAATTATAATTCTGCAAGTGTAGTTAGTGCTAATATAGCAAGTTTTCCAACCTCCGAAAAAAAGTTAATGTTTAAAGCCATTTTAATAAGTGACGGAGAACAAAAAGTAGAATTAGATACTATAACAATTATTTATGATAATGAGACTCCGCCAAATGTATACGCAGGAGCCGACAAAGATTGTTTAAAAGATGAAACATTTAAACCATTTTCTGACGCTGTAGTTTCAGATGTGGACGGCGATATTGAAAATGCTACTGCTTGGTACGATATAGAAGGAAGCGGATATATACAAATTCCAAAAGGTGGCTACGGAACTTTACAAGATGCAATACGAAATTTTCAATATCAATATACAAATTTAGGAACTATAACCAGTTCTTTAAAAATTATAGATGAACAAAGTAGAGAGACGTCCGACAATTTAGATGTTAC
>JGI10211J14876_10000391_pt1 | contig 18686 bp, 18 predicted proteins | sample Etolagsediment_FD_14876 | JGI IMG/M metagenome (IMG submission 14876)
CATAAAGCATCAAATTTTACTATGTAAAATTTTATGTTTTACGAGAGCTGTATTAAAACAGAATTAGGGAACCGCAGGTTCCCTATTCTGCTTTAAGACATGAATGGTATCGTCATTGGGAAACATCAACTGGAGTTATTTGGAATAAAAAGGGAATAAAGGAGATTAAGTTAATTTATGAAAAAAATTGATTTTTTTAATTAATAAATATAAATATATTAAATGATAACTGAACCATTAATAGTAAATTCAAAATCAGATATTTTAGAAGGATACACCCATTTAATTTTTACGGCCGAATTTGATGAACCCTTAGACGATTTACCAAATGGAATAAAAATAATAGAAATTTATACCAGATGGTATGAACATTCCTTAGATTTTTTACCTGCGTCTTTGGAGGAACTTTTAACTTTCCATTATTGGGGAGAGTTAAAAAATTTACCACCTAATTTAAAAGTTTTAGGAATTAATGAAGAACATGATAATGAAATAATAGTTCCGGAAGGATGTCAAATTATTCATTTTTTTAAGAAAAAAGGAGAATGGTTATGGTGGTAAAAAAATCTTATATAAATAATGACAAGGCAATTTAATACAATTGTAGAAGGAAATGGATATTCAAAAAAAATAGGAACTAAAACTTATAAAATAATTTTTAATTGTATAAAAGAAATTATTTATTGGGAAGTTTTTACCAGTAATTTAAAACCTAGGATTGCGTTTTATGATACCAAAAGAAATTTTGTAATTGATTTTAATTATAATAAATTAACAGATGGTTTTACTCCAAGCGTAAAAATAGAATATGAAAATAAAACTTATTATTTTATTATTGAAAGTTTAATTTTAAACAAAGAAAATAAAATTGAATTAGTAATGACTTCAATGGATATTTTAAATAAAACCAAATACTTCAAAACAAACTTTTTTGAAGGTAAATTTAAAAATTTAAGAATGAATGTTGATGCATTATCTATTACTCCTCCTGGTTCTAATTTAAATTCTAAAGATTGGATATTAGGTGATAGTGCATCACTTCCAGTTTTTAGGACTGAAATTTAAATTGATAAGCATGTCGACAAGCATCTTCAATAGTATATTTTGGTTCCCATCCTAATAAATTTTTGGCCAAATCTGGAACACAATAAACACTTGGTAAATCACCTTCTCGTCTAGGTGAAATTTTAACAGGTATTTTAATATTATTTTGTTCCTCGAATATTTTAAGGATTTTAAAAACACTAGTTCCATGACCATATCCGACATTAATGGGAATGCATCCCCTAAAATTTTCTAGGTATTTAACTGCAGAAAGGTGAGCACTGGCTAAATCACAAACATGGATATAATCTCTTTCAGCAGAACCATCTTCAGTTTGATAATCATCACCGAAGATGTGTAAATATTCTTTTTTACCTTGTAAAACATCCATTAAAGAAGGAAAAAGGTTAGTTAATTCTTTTTTAGGATTTTCACCAATTAATCCTGAGGGATGACCCCCTATAGGATTAAAATATCTAAGATTAATGGCGTTAATACCATAGGCAGAAGAATATTCTTGAATAATTTTTTCCATCATGGCTTTATTAGTTCCATAAGGATTAGTTTGATTAAGTTTAATGGGCATGTCTTCTTTTAAGGGAGGCAAATTATCTGAATAAACAGTTGCACTAGAAGAAAAGACTAATTTTTTAACTTGATGTTTAACCATACAATCTAGTAAATTTATGGAACCAATGATATTAGTGTGATAATATTCTGAAGGGTTAATGATAGATTCAGGAACGGATTTGAGGGCTGCGAAATGGATAACACAGTCAATGGGGTAGGTAGAAAAAAGATGATCAAGTTTATCTTTATCTAAGATAGAGAAATATTGATGTACAATTTTTTCATTTTTAGAAATTTCACAAATTCTATCTAAAGTATAAGGAAAAGAATTATTTAAATTATCAAGGAAAATAACTCGATAATCTGTATTTTGAAGGAGTTCAACGGCGGTATGAGAACCGATAAAACCTAAACCACCAGTTAATAAGATATTCATAATTTTAAAATATCATTAACTTTAAATAGACATAAGTCAGTCATATAAAGTCTTTCGGATTCACCGCTAAGATTATGGCGGCGACTGCGCCATTTGCAGATAAATTCTTGGGCTTTATCTAAATCATCTGTAAATAAGAGTAAATTAATTTTACGACTGCGGTCTTTTATTTCAGTGGTTTCATTTTCGTAAAGATTTTTAATGGTAAAATTGTGAATATCTTGGTAATACGTGTAAATTTTTTGTTTTTTAAATTCAAATTTGGCTAAAAAATTAATGGGTGTATCAGAAAAAAGTTCTTCTTTGACTAATCTTTGAGAGGCGTCTTCAATACGTTCGTGTTTTCGGACAGTTTCAGAAAAACAAGGTAAGGTATCTATATATTTTTGGTCATTGTAGATAACTGAGATAAGATAAGTGTTTTCAGGGAGAGTTTTTAGGAAAGATTTGGTGTTTTCATTGGAGAAATATTTTTTGAATTGAGAGGAGAGGGGAATTTGAAGGGAATACCAATTAACAAAGATATTTTTATTGGGGAGTTTTTCTAAAACTTCGTTAGACCAAAGTTTAAAGTTTTTATAAATTGGGTTTTGAAACCTAACATTTTGATTTAAATAATAGGCATTCATTCATTTTATTTATTAAAAAAAAATGAATTTTTTACTAAAAAATTGATTTAAAAAACCTGGAACTATTAGAGAAAAAATGAGGAGGTTTTATCTTTATCAAGTTTTAGAAAATAAGCAAATTGAAGAGATTAATCCAAATGAGTCCAGAGATTTTTTAAGGGATATTTATCAGTGGGTTGAAGGAATAAAAGAGGAAGAAGTTTATTGTCATTTAATTATTTCAGAACCAAATAAATATTTTTTATTGTATGTTGATAGAAAGTATTATATAATAGATGATTATTTACAAAAATTAAATTGGGAAATAACTAATATAAATAAAAATTATTTAAGATTTTTGAATGAATTTAAGGATATTTTAGGGAAAGATAAGATAAAAGATTTATTTAAAAAAAGTTTTTGTATTTGTTATATTCCAAATGAAAAGGATAATTATGAATACACCTTTTTTAGGACATTTCAAACTAGTTTCCCAACATAATATTTTTGGAGACATTCAAGAGCGAAGTTGGTATGACCGACATTTTTAAAGAATTCAGTAATATCTTTTCCTAGAGGGATGATATTACCGCCGGGATGGATTGGAATCCATTTTTTTAGATTATAAACATTTCCGAATAGGACATTGAAGTTTTTCTTTTTGACATCACTTAAAGAAAAAGTTTTTTCTTTTTTATTGTGATTGATGAAATCTTGAACGTTTTCTAGGGCGGATTCAATCCATCCTTGTTCTTGAGAATAAGCTTCACCCATCAAATTCATATTAAATAATTTTGGAATATCTTTTTTAGGGTTAGAGAGAGGTTTCCAAAAGTGAGTGCCGATTTTCCAGTAGTTTTGTTTTATCCATTTGGGTTGGGTAATTTTTTTATTAAGTATTTTTTCAAGGTCTTTTTTCAAATATTCCCATAATAAATTTTCAGTTTGAAGTCTAATCATTTGTTGGGCATCTAAATTAGTAGTATAAGAAATCATAATTAAGTTTTTTTTGATAGGCCAGATTTGTTTAATGAATAAGTCAGAGAAAATAGAAAATTTAGGGAACCAACTATCATCTTCAAAGTAGGCGTAAATTCTGTTTAATTTTTGAGTGGAAATCATGCCTAAAAGTGGGGTAAAGTTTTGGTTAATTTCGGCTAAGTTTTGAGGGGATAAGGTAAAAATTATTTTTTGAGCGTAATAGGTTTTACCTTGAAGAGTTTGAATTTTATTGTTTTGGAAGGAAATAACTTTTTGGTTGAATTGAAAATCGTAATCATTTTTAATTTCATCGTATAATGATTGAGTTAAAGATGATAAACCATTTTTGAGGATGAAATATTGATTTTGACTATAATTTTTAAGAGAAGAAGCTAAAACTTGAGCGTTCATTTCAAAGAATTTTTGGTCATAACCGAACCAGGTTTGGAAGATATTAATTTCTTGAGGTGATAAGAAATCTTGGAGAGCGGTAGCTAAAGTAAAACCAGAATATTTTTTATTGGATGAAATTTGGGAACATATTTGAAAAAACTTTTTTTCTAGATTTTCGTCTATTTTTTGGAGGTGATTATTAAAAAAAAGTCTTTTTGCTGAAACCAATGGTTCTTTTTCTAAATTAAAGGTTTTAATTAAATGATTAATATTTTTTTGTCCTGAATGAAATCTTAATGCACCACTTTCATATTCTAATGTTTTAATTCTACCTCCAAATGAAGGTTTCTTTTCTAAAATTAAAATATTTCCTTCAGGTCGATAATGATAAAGATAATATAATGATGAAATACCACATCCTATTAAAATTAAATCATATTTTACCATAATATTATTACCATAATTTTTTTAGAATGGTTATCTCATAAAAATTTACAAAGTAAAATTTTATGAAAACAGGTGTTTATTTTTCCCGAAATAAATAAATTTAATATCTCAAATATTTAGAAAATGGAGGGGCAACCTATCAAAAAAGAAACTTGTGGGATTTGTTATGACAAAATATTAACAGGAAATATCGTTAAAACTTTAGAATGCAAACATGAAATTTGTAAAGATTGTTTTTATAAATTAAAAATTGGGAAATGCCCTTATTGTCGTCATGAAATAAAAATCCCTTCCATTAAAATTAAGCAACCTCTTACTTATTTTTCATATCAAGAGGTAAATCAAATAGTAAGACATGATTTACCAGTTTCAGGAAGAAGTGTAGATAGTTATGTTTATAATATGGAAGAGAGTAGAGTAGGTAGAAGAATAAATAGAAGATATAGAAGAGGAAAAGGTTTAGATGCTATAATAGATGATTATCAAGTAGATATAGAGGAGAATACATATTATTATAGTGATGAGATGGATGATATGATGTTTGAGTTAGAACTCAGTTGAGAAGATATTTTTAAGGAGGGGGTATTGGTAATTTTTGGCGTGATTTTTGCATTCATCTAAGGTTCCTTTAAATAAATGTTTTAGTAATCTAGGTTGGAAGCATTCGTAAAGGATGAGTTGGTATCCATTTTTTTTTAGGATGTAAAGGCAGGGGCAAAGACCATTTTGGTTGAGGATATTAATTTCTTTATCCATTATAAAAATATTGGATAAAATATGTCAGATAAAAGAACTTGTAATGTAAATGTAGATGCACAAACATGTTGGGCCATAACTCAGAACAATGTAAATAATAGTAATAAGATGTTTTTTCAGACACATGATTTGAGGAGTTTTACTTTAAGGGGTATAGTAACTTATGAGGGTATTCCAAAGATACCTAAAGACCAATATCCGGAATTAGAAAAGACCTTTTATTTAAATTTTTATGAATTTGAGGGGGTTCCTTATGTGGTTTTGATTAAAAGGCCGGTTATATAGATTTGATAAATTCCCATCCGAGTTTATCGCAGATTTTTTTCCATTTCATATCGTGGAGGTGTATTTTTTCACGAGATTTAAGGAGAGGGAATAAAATTTTATATTCATCATGGCCTAAAAGTTCGACACATTTATGTAAAACGTAAAAGTAATTAAGGAAATTTTTGCCAGTTTTGGTGATTTCCATCCAAGGACCTTGAATTTCTCTAAACATTATTCTTAATTTTTCTTCCACGTCTTTGGTAAGATTTGGAGGGGGTAATCCATTAAGTTTATTAATGATGGTAGCTATATGTTCATAATATTTATTTAAGTTAAGTTTTTTAAGGAAATATCTAACTTTATTTTTATTTAATTTTGTTAGGTCAGAGATACGTTCTTTTTTAATTTCATTAAGAACCATTTCATAAACTTCTTGGGGGATATCGGTTGTTTCTCTAGCTTGAATTTGATTAAGAATTTCATTAAGGTGATTAATTCTTTTATAAGCGAAATAAGTAGCTTCAGGAGGAGGTTCTTTATAGGAAGGTTTATCGCTGTCGATGAGGACAAATTCCATATTACCACATTTTGGACAAGCCATGATGCCTTCGCTTGGATTAATAATCATTTCAAAGTTTTTGTTATATTGATTTTTACATTTTTGACAATAATCGATATGTTTATTAATTTTTTTCTTAGAACAATGAGTTTTATCAATGATGCTTAAAAATTCGTCGAGTTTAGCACTTCTGTCAAAATTTTGTTCATTAGATTTGATAAAATCAGTCATTTTTACAATAGAATTACCTTCTTTATTATCTGAGAAAAATTTCATGATGGATGGTTTTGGTTTAGTTTCAACAGTTTTCTTTTTAGTGGGTTCTGAGGCGACGTTATCTAAATGGTCATAATATTCATAAAGTATTTTACCGGTTTTTAAAAGATATTCATTTTTAGATTCTTCATTTTCAATATCAGTGACTTTTTTTTGATAATGTTCTATTTTATTTTGAATTTCAAATTTTTCTCTTAAATATTCTGGAGTGATTGCATCATCTAAACTACTTTCTAATTTTTTTAATTTATTTTTTAAAATTTCAATTTGTTGAAGATATGAACCATATTTTTTTTGTTCATCTTTAAATTTTTTTAAAATTTCATGATGTTTAGCATCTAAAGTTATTCTATTATCTCCTACTAAAATTTTCTTATTTTTATGTTTAAACATAAATAATATATTAATGTCTAAATATTTTAAAGTTAAGAATAATTTTAACAGGAAAAACGCATCAATAAGTTAAAAATATTATTAAATTTTAATAATTAAAGATATGGATTCAGATTTAGAATTGGTAGAGTTACAAAAAATGATTTTTATTTATAATGCTTTAAAGACGGGATGGAGTGTTAAGATGGTTAATAATGGGAAGTTTGAGTTTAGACAATCTAAATCAAATGTTAAGAAAGAAGTTTTTTTGGATGATTATTTACAAAAATTTATAAAAGATAATTTGAATATTGAAAATATTAAAGAAAATTCATCATCTTAATAAAAAATTAATCATTTAGAAAAAAATAAAATAATCAAATTATCTCTAAATATCAGAGAAAATATAATATATAAATATAAAAATCTAATTCCAAAAAATACATAAAAATATTTTTTACTAAAATTATTTTATGTATTTTTAGTTGTAAAAAATAAAAATAATANTTTTATAAAAATATTATTTTTTTAGAAATTTTTGGCGTTTCATGAAAANTTTTTTTCTATCTTTAGATTATAATAAATGAGTGGCGGTTTAATGCAACTTGTAGCCTATGGTGCCCAAGACGTGTACCTTACCGGAAATCCCCAAATTACTTTCTTCAAAGTGGTCTATCGTAGACACACTAACTTCTCTATGGAGTCTATCGAACAAACCTTCAACGGAACTGCTGATTTCGGCAAACGTGTTACCTGCACTATCTCCCGTAATGGTGATTTAATCCACAGAATTTACTTACAAACTACCCTCCCCCTTGTTGAATGCCCCCAATTCAACCCTGTCCCCGAAGGCAAAACTAACTACTGCTTCAGATGGGTCAACTACATCGGACACGTTCTTATCCGTAATGTAGAAATCGAAATCGGTGGTCAACAAATCGACAAACACTATGGTGATTGGTTAAACATCTGGAATGAACTTACCCAAGAACCCGGTCATCAAATCGGTTATGACAATATGGTTGGAAACACCTTCGCCTTAACTGGTACTGGTCTCCAAAAAGCAGAAGCCACTACCCTCTACGTTCCCTTCCAATTCTGGTTCTGCAGAAACCCAGGTCTTTCCCTCCCCCTTATTGCCTTACAATACCACGAAGTCAAGGTTATCCTTGAATTCAGACAAAAATCTGAATGCTACGTCACTGCCGACCCCTTAGGCAACTGTGGCTTAAACATTGATGGTTCTGACAACCTCTTCTGCGTTCCTTCCCTTGAAGCCGCTTCCCTCTACGTCGATTATATTTACCTTGATACTGATGAAAGAAGACGTTTTGCCCAAGTCTCCCACGAATATTTAATTGAACAATTACAATTCACCGGTGACGAATCCATCACTTCCCAAAACATCAAAGTCAAACTTAACTTCAACCACCCCGTTAAAGAACTTATCTGGGTTGTCCAACGTGACTCTGTCATCCAACCCAACATGAACCAATGGAACAACTACACTGATGACTTCGACAACGACACCTTCGGCAAGATCCAATCTAACGGTCTCCTTGACCCTCTTGCCTCCCTCAGAACCAACGTTGAATCCGGATGGTCCGCCACTTCTTTCCCCTCCAAACTCGTTATGGATATCTCTGGTCCCCAAGGCCGCAGACTCCAAACCACCCCCGAAGTCGGCAAAACCTTCCTTCCTCTTGGTGGTGGTGCCGGAACCAACAACAACGCCCCTGTCAACTTCTCTGACTACAATGAAGCTGCAGGTGGTGCTGACCACGCTGGTCTTGCCCCCATGAGAGCTGGACGTAACCCCGTCGTCAGAGCCAAACTCCAACTTAACGGTCACGATCGTTTCTCTGAACGTTTAGGTTCTTACTTCAACTTAGTACAACCATACCAACACCACACCAACGTCCCCGCCACTGGTATCAACGTCTATTCCTTCGCTCTCCAACCCGAAGAACACCAACCCTCTGGTACTTGCAACTTCTCCCGTATCGATAACGCTACCCTCCAATTACAAGTTACCCCTAAAGCCTCTATCTCCTCCAAGATTAGAGTATACGCCACAAATTACAATGTGCTCCGTATCATGAGTGGCATAAACGCCTGTGCCCAACAGTTGGCTGCCTTATTAATTGTAGTATCATTAGTAAGGATAAACAGTGTAAATACTACCAGTTTAGTCTTCTGACTATCTGTATATAACCAGCTAGTGCGAGTAATCGTGCGACAATCCCAAATTGCGGGAAACTCCTTAGAGCCTTTTCTACCAAGTTATAAGCGAAATCTTATAATGGACAGGTTTATAGCCTCGTGTATGGTAAAAATGAAAAGGATTGGACAATCCGCAGCCAAGCTTCCTCCCTTCGTAATGGTAAGAAGAAGGAAGAAGGTTCAGAGACTAAATGGGATTGGGGGTCTGAAACCTAACCAGTTTTAGAGACTCATAAGATATAGTCCGGCCTTTAGTGAAAACTAAAGGGTTGCCAGACCGGGGCGGTTTGGCTTATTCAAATTAGACAGTTTTTATCTGTTTATATTGTTATTTTTTCATAAAAATCTTTTAAATTAAAAAAATTATAAAATTTCTAAAATTTTATAATAAAAAATTGATTTTTTGTTTTTAGAATTTTAGAAATAAAAATGACTATTATTAGTGATTTGCTACCATCAACAATAAAAATCATACTTGAGTATGATGGACATATATGTAAAAAAGGTAAGGCAGCAGGACAAAATTTTAATCCTTATGCATTAGTTGAAGAAGAAGATAAATTATTTTATGTAATGTTTTGTAATCCAAATCACTTAACTTATTTTTCAGAAGAAGATTTAGACAAGGTTTTATATAATGAAAAAGGAGAAGATAGAACTTGGTATTTTCATAATCAATTAGGATATATTGGAAATACAAAGAATATTTTCCTTCATCAACTTATCATGGATTATTCTGGTCATGGAAAAGGTCAAAATAGTATAGACCACATCAACAGAGATAAATTAGATAATCGGAGAGAAAACTTAAGAATTACAACTCAAAGTGTTCAAAATGAAAATAGAGGAAAAAGAGCTAGAATGAGTAATGCCTATAAAATTATTCCAAATGAAGTTTTAGATTACATAGAAGAAATAGAAAATCATAGGGATTTACCAAAATTTGTTGAATATAATACCGAAGTTAAAAATGAAAAAATAATTAAAGAATATTTCCAAATCTCAAAGAAACACCCTATCTTAAAACATTTTAATTTCCCCGCAATTAAAACTCAACAAGGTTTAACAATAAATATTCTTGATAAATATTTACAAATTGAAAAAGGAATTAATTTCCTAAATAATTTAATTGAAAAACCTCAAGAAGAATGGAATTTCAATAAAAATGAATTTATTGAAATGATAAGGGAATGAAATTTTAATTAGAATTTTTTAAATATATAGATTTACTAAATTCATTTTATAATAACTATGATTAACAATATATAATTTATTTTTAGTAAAAGTATTTAAAGAAAAGTTTATGTAATAAATAAAAATGTTTGAGAATTTGAAATTTGGAGACCAACCCATAATTAATTATGGGACAAATGAAGACCCTTTATTTAAAGCATGTGAAATTGGAAAGATATTAGAAATAAAAAATATTAGAATGTCATTAAGGAATTTTGATGATGAAAAAATAATAAAAAAGGATATTACAAAAGGTGGTGAGCAGAATTTATTATTTCTTACAGAAATAGGTTTTTATAGATTTGTTTTGCAATCAAGAAAACCAAAAGCAAAAGAGTTTCAAACATGGATTTTTGGAGTTATTAAAAAATTGCGAATTAATGGACGTTATGATTTATTTGAAGAAAAATTAGAGGAAAGTCCAGTTGCAACTGAGTTTATCACAGATGATTTAAAAATAAAAAGGCAAAATATTTTATTAGAAAATATAAAACAAAATGATAGAGTAATTTATTTAATAGAATTTAAAAATGAAATTAATGGTAAAAAAATAATTAAATTAGGTGAAACTAATAATTTAAAACAAAGATTATATTGTATTGAGAAACAATTTAATGAAACAGTTATTTTATCTTATGTTTTTAGATGTGAGGATAATCATCGTTTTGAGCAATTTTTACATAAATTACCTATTTTTAAAAAAAATATTTTTAAAGAACAATTTCCTAATGGTGAAAAATCAAGAGAAACATATATTTTAAGTGATTATTTTTCATATAATATTATATTAAAAATTATTAATGAAAATATAAAAGATTATGAAAAATTATCTTATGAAGATTTTACAGAATATCAAAAATTACAAAATGAAAAGAAAAGATTAGAATTGGTAGAAAAACAAATGATAGAAAATAAAGCATATATTGAAAAAGAATTAATTAATAAAATGACAAATACTTTAAAAAATACAATTGAACTTGAAAAGACATTAGAATTATCAAAAAATTATGAAGGATTAATTGGAATAAGTAATTTTTTCTCAGAAAATCCTGATTATTTAGAAATTTTAAAGAATTTAGGTTCAATTTTAAGAAATCCAGAAGATGTTAAAAAATTAAAAGAAGTTATTCAAAACAAAGCATTATTAGACGAAAATTATGGAAAAATATTTATTAAAGAAAAGGTTTCAAATAGTCCTTATGTTCAAAAATATAATGAGGAAGGAGAATTAATTGAATATTATGATAGTATTATAAAATGTATTAGAGAAAATGAGGGTTTTTCTACTAGTGGATTAAAACATGCAGTTAAAAATAAAACAGTTTATCATGGTTTTAGATGGTTATTGATTGAAAGAGAGAAAGACCCAAATGAAACATTTGAAATTGGAAAAACAAAAGAAATAAATAGACAAAGAAAGGAATTAATTGCATTTTTAAATTTAAATCAGGATAAAGTTTTAAAAGTTTATCCTGACCAAAAAACTGTGGCTTATGAATATCAAGTTAGTCATGGAGCTATCTGTTCCGCTATTAAAAGAAATTCAAGAAGTCAAGGCGGTTATTTTAAATATTATGATGATTTAACTGATGAAGTAAAAGAAACTTATGAAGAAAATTTACCTGAAATACCAAGTCAAAAAAATAGTAATGCTGTTTATCAAATTCATCCAATAACAGGTGAAACAATAAAATTATTTAAATCGGTATCAGATGTTATTAGGGAATGTCAAATGAGTAGAATTTCATTAAAAAAAGCAATAGATACCAATGATGTGTTAAAAGGTTTTAGATGGAAAATAAAAGAATTAGATTAAAAAAATTGAAAAATTATTTTATAATGTTTTATCTTCAAAAATGAATATTGCTGAAGATAATTTGGAAAAGTTTTCTAAATTTACGGAAACACCACCTCATCCTGCTTATATATCAGGATTTATAGATGGAGATGGAACAATTTATATTCGTAAAATAAAAGATGGTTATCAAGTAGGAATTTCTATTTCACAATGTAGAAGTGCAATTTTATATATTTTAAAACATCATTTTGGTGGTGAAGTTTCATTTAATTTAGATAAAAAAGAAGGACAAAGAAACTGTCATTTTTATATAAATAGAGGTAAAACTTTACCTTTTTTAGTAAATTATATAAAAGATTATATTTTAATAAAGAAAATTCAAATAAATGCAGTAAATAATATACTATCATTGTTAAATAAACCAAACTTTTTAGAAGAAAAAGAAAAATATTTTCAAGAATGTTTTAATCAAAATAAAGAGAAAATACAATTAGATATTCCAGATTTAAAAATAGAATGGATTGCTGGATTATTTGATGCAGAAGGTAATATTCAATTAACAGAAAGAGGAGTAAGAATAAAAATTACACAAAAAAATAATGTAAAATGTTTAGAAAAGATTAAAGAATATTTTGGATATGGAAAAGTAGATAAAATTTTATGGGTTATTTATTCAAAAGAAAATTGTTTAGATTTTTGTAACAAAATTAAAAATCATTTAATTGTTAAAAGAAATCAAATTGAAAAGGTTTTAGAATATTTTGAAACTAAAAATATTGAAATTAAAGAATTTATTCAATTAGAAAAACATTTATCTGATGATAAAGAAATAATTTATCCAAATTTAGGTTCCCAAATTGAAGAAAAACTAAAATTAAAATATATTGAAGTTAAAACTTTAAAAATGGAAGAACATCAAAATAAAATGGAAGAATTTAAAAAGAAACAATCAGAAAGAATGAAAGGAGAAAATAATCCTAATTTTGGAAAAGAACTTTCCAAAGAACATTCACAAAAAATATCTCAATCCACCTTTGGTAAAAACCGAAACTTATCTGACCAACAAATCTTAGAAATCTTAGAATTAAAAGGAAAAGAAACTCAGGAAAAAATTGCCGAAAAATATAATGTTTCCAGAGCAACAATTTACAAAATCCATTCTGGAAAATTAGTTCCTACTTCAGATTATCAAAAACATCTAGAAAAAAAAGAAGAACCTCATAAAAAAGATTGGATTAAATCTTTTGGATATTCGGATGAAGAAGTCAATGTAATTAATGGAGCTTTATCAAAAAGAAACTTAGAAGGAAAAACTATGGCGTTAATTTGGTATTATGGGAAATTGAGTAAAACTAAAAATAAATATCCCATAAAATTATCTGCACCAAAATTATCAGAATATTTTACCGAAAAATTAGGAAAGAAGGTTTCAATAGATATGATAAAAAATATTTGGAATAAGAAAACCAAACTTTACAAATTTGATTTTGAAACCTTTAATTATCAAAATTACTTAGATGATAAAATAGATAATGAAGAATGGATTGAAATTTAAAAACTAAAATCTTTTTATAATAATGAGTGTTTTAAATTTTAATGAATTTACATCAAAAACCGAATATTGGGATCCATTTACAAAAAGAATAGAACCTTCTTTTTTTATAGATAGAAATTATTATTATATTTTAGGGCCTAGAATAAATAATTCAGAAGGAGTTTATGAAAGTAGAGAGTTAAAATATTTGTGGAAATTTAGAATAATATATAATAATAATGAATTAATTTTTAATTCATTACAAAATAGTAAAAATTTAGACCGTGGAGAAGACTTGAAAAGTCTTCCACGCTGGGATGAAAAAAGGTCAAACGACCTTTTTTCATCTTATCCGTGTATTAATTTTCAAATAAAAGATAAAATAGGGAAAATAAAATATATTAATCAATGTAATCAATATAGCGGAAAATTAATAATGATTTGGATCTTACAGATAATGAAAAGATTAGGTTGTAGTTCTTGTGTTTTAGAAGATCAAGCAGAAAAAAAATGTAGTCAAAGAAATTTTGATGGTTATGTTCCAATAAGTTTAATTCATAAACTTTGGAGAGATAAAACATATTATGAATATTTTGATTTTTCTCCTTATAATAAAAATAATATTGAATATAAAAATGATAAAATGCTTGAAATTGATAATTATGTTGAGACATTAAGAAATATGCATTGGAATTCCTTTAATATAAATCATAAAAAATGGACAGAATTTAAAAATAAATATGGAAAAATTTATCCTTCACCATTTTTAGCATTTTATGAATTTGATTTTTCTAATTGCGAATTATTTTATGATGTTTTAAATTTATTAGATAATCCTTCTCAACCTTCATATGAAATATTATCTAAAATTAAAACAATTATTTCAAAAAGTAATTGGATAAAAAGATTTTAATCCAAATCTTTTCATCATGAAATATATTTTAATAATTATGAATAGTGAATTATTAAATTTTTTTAATAATTGGTTAAGTTTAGAAAATTTAGCCTTTTGGGAAAAAGGTCAACAATTTATTAGAGGAAATAATAATACCAATTGTAAAAATAAAAGTGTTTTAAATTGTAGTAAAAATACTAAATGTGGAGTTTATAAACAAAAAAAATGTGTTAGTAAAAATATTATTCATAAATTTGTTGAAGGTGAAACCATAAAAGATATTATTTTTGGTAAGGAATATTTAATAAAAAGTATTTATATGCCAAAAGATGTTTTATTTAAGATTAAACTAAAGGAAATAGTTAAGAACATTATAAGAAGAAAATTATATCATAAAAATTTTAATAATATAGCGATAGATGAAAATATATTAAAAAAATATAATATTGATAAAGAAACAAATTTACAAACATTAGAAGAAAGTTTATTAAAAAAAGTATTAGAAGAATATTTCACAAAAAAATATGAAAAAAATAATTTTACGGTAAATTTTTTTCCTTTTGAAAAATCATTTCTACAAAAACTTTATTTTTATATTTTTGAAGAAATAGAAAGTAATAATGTTTATCTTATTTTTCCATCAGGAGAAGTATTATTTGATATAGGCAATAATGAAAATATATTAAAACCTAACAATTTTTTAAAATATTATTTTAAATATGTTTTAGATTTTATATTAAATAATAATTATAATAACATTATTTTAGGTGGGCACTCTATGGGATGTGTTTATGCTCAATATATAGGAAATCAATTATTAAAGAACCATCAAAAATTATTTGAAGATAAAATTTGGGTTGTTGGAACTGCTCCATTTAAATGGATAAAAGAAGCAGATTTAATGAATTATAACAGTTTTTTTAATAAAAGAATTCTTATTTTTGGCGTAGTTTATAATAATTTAATAGATGAATTTATTATAAGAGGAAATAATAATCAATCAAAAATATTTATGATAGATTATAATTCAAGAACCAAAACAATTAATTCAGGCAAAGTTTATAATCAAAATGAAATTTTAGAAAAAATAAATAATAATGAATGGAGAATTACTAATAGTAATCAAATTTTACAAGCTATTCATGAATTTAAAAATTATTTTACTATTTTATCACTATTTTTTGCAAATAATCAACAAGGAGGTAAAACCTTATATTGTAAAAATAATCCTAAAAGAACTTATTTAGGTACTGAACCTTCTCCCAAAGGATTAGGATTTTGTGCGTCTGGAGAAAAAGAAGGAACAGAAATGAAAGGAAAAGACGGTAAAACCTGGATTAAACAAAAAAGGAAATGGGTTAAAAAGGTTGATTTTAATGAGAAATTATTAGATAAACTTTATCAATGGTGGTTACCTTTATCTCAAGGTAATATTATAGTTATTTCTCAAGATGGAAACCATAAATTAATTAAAACGAATAAGAAAACCATTAAAGCACAATCAAAAGAAATTTTAGAAAAATGGGATGAATTAAATAAAAATAAAGAGGTCAAAGCAATTATTTGGAGTGGTCAAAGTGTAGATAATATCCAATTATTCGTTGAATTTTTAATTAAAAAATCAAGTAAAAAACAATTAGAAGAATTAGTAAAAATGAATAATTTACCAAAATATTTATTAGAAAATTATAAAAAATACTTTAACAAATATGAGTTTATTGGTCAAAAGGATTACACTTTCAAGCAATAAAAAAAATTGATTTTTTTAATTGATNACTNANNCAATTAAAAAATGTATTCTTTAATTAAGGTTTGGATTGGTTGGAGTGATGAGGAGGAAGATATGGTTTTAATTAATCATCTTCCAACCTTGGAGGAACTAAATAACTTACCAATAAACAAGGTTGTTTATGATTGTAATGAGGAATTAGATGAAAATTTTAAAAATAGTGGGATTACACATTTAATATTTTCAGATGAATTTAATCAACCAATTGATAATTTACCGAAAGGTTTATGTAATGTTAGATTTGGTTTTTGTTTTAATCAACTAGTGGATAATTTACCATTGAGCTTGAAAGTTTTAGAATTTACGCGAGAAAGTAATTTTAATCAACCGGTTGATAATTTACCTTTTAGGTTAGAACGTTTAATTTTTGGATGGCATTTTAATCATCCAATTGATAATTTACCACTTTCCTTAAAGGAATTAGAAATTTTGGGTTCCTTTAATCAACAACTTAATAATTTACCCCCAAATTTAATTTATTTGGAAACAGATGGTTATTTTAATCAAAATGTTGATTTTTTACCAAGAACATTAAAATATTTGAGATTGGGAGAATATTTTAAGTATGATTTAAGAAATTTACCAATGACCTTGGAAGAATTAACAATTTCAAATAAATATAAAGGTGAAATTGATTTACCAAAAAATTGTAAGGTTGTTAAATATAAGGTAATTTAAGTTAATTACCTAGTATTTAATTTAGAAGACAGAAATAAAAAATCAAATAATATATTTTATAAATTATGAATAAAATTAATCAATCTAATAATTTTGGAAATGTTCCAAATTCATTTTATCTTGTTCCTAATAAATTTGAAAATATCAATGTAGAAACTAACGATAATTATCAAAATAATAGAAAATTTTTAGGTAAAGGGACTTATGGTGTGGCGATTAAAAGTGGAAATAATCAATATGTAAAAAAAATTCAAAGTATTAAAAATTTAGAAGAAGTAAAAAAAGTTTATAGTTTAAAAATGTTTTTACAAAGTCGGATTGGGAAAGAAAAATTAAATAAATATTTTATTTTACCTGTAAGTTATAAAATTATTGATAAAATATCTTTAAGTCAATATGTTAAAGGATATAATAAAAAAGCGATTGAAAAATTTATTATAGATAATTTACCTGGGAATAAACTTATTATTGAAAAAATGATGTATTTTCCAAATTCAATAGATTTTAATAAATTAGATGTTCCATTAAGTAATTTTAATGTTAAGATTGTTTGTTTAAGATTGTTGGAAAGTATAAAACTTTTACATGATAATGATATAATTCATAATGATTTGAAACCCCAAAATATTATAATATCACAAGATTTTTTATTTTCAAATAAAAATTCAGTAAAAAATAATTATTATCCTCATTTAATAGATTTTGGTTTATCAACCAATTTAAATAAATTAAATTTTTATTCATTTTTTTTTGGAAGTTATACTTTATTTAAAGATTTTTATTATCCAAAAAGAAGTTCAGAACAAATAAGTTTTGGTAATAACCCCTATGGTTATATTAAACATTTTATAAATAAAGATTTTAGTGTTGATATTAGACTTTCAAATGAAACTATGTATTCATTAAATAATACAATAAATTATTGGAATGGTTTATTAACAAATTTTACAACCATTAATGAACCAATGAAAAAAGTTATGAAATATATGGACTTAATTATTTTAGCATTTATAATTTATGGTTTTTGTTTAAAACAAGCAAAACTTAATAATCAAGAAGTATCAGATAATATTAAAAAATGGTTTGATAATGTTTTAATTGTTAATGGAGAAATACCTAATATAAATGAAATGTTAAGTAATTTTAAGAAAATAAGTATTTATAAATAAATTTAGTATTCGTAATTGTAAACATTATCTCCAAATCTCTCTTGGATACAAACCAAGTCATAAGACTGTTCAATCTTCTCCATCAAAGTCTCATCACTGAGTTCTCCCTTAAGATTTCCATTCTCATCATTGAAAATTACATAAAATACCTTGTCTGATGAACTCTTGAGTGTCTTAAACCCTTGTGTCAGAAGCTTTTGATAACGAGTTTTTCTAGTAAACTTGTCTTCAGTATCATCTTGACGAGCAGCTTCTAGGAAATTATCCAAATACCTCTCAAACTTGTCAATGCTTTCACTTTGACCCATCATCAAAAGAGTGTTTTGGTTATGTTCCTTGACGAAAACATCTTCAACACCATTCTTATCCTTTGCAATTGTAAAGCAATAATAAATAACCTTCTTAATCTCAAAATCAGTAATCTTCTTGTAATGTTTCATAACAGTTTGAGAAAATCCTTTGAGTTGCTTAAGCAGGTTAAGGATTTCATCAGAATCTTCAGAAGTAATTTCAATGTTAGAAACATTAAAGTCATTTCCTGGTTCAATCTTGTATTTAATTTCAAAATCTTCATTCTCGCTCTTCTTGTTCCTCACAAATTCTTTACATACTGCATGGACAAGGATTTGAGGGAGGTTAATTTGAGTGGAAAATCCAC
>JGI10211J14876_10000392_pt1 | contig 18670 bp, 20 predicted proteins | sample Etolagsediment_FD_14876 | JGI IMG/M metagenome (IMG submission 14876)
GANNANAAGAAGTAAATATATGACTATTGGAACATTGCAATACTCTAATTATAAGATTTTACCAAAGATTAACTTTGGATAGCTTTTTGTGTATCGGACATTAAACTTAGGAAACAACTGAAAAAATACATGTGAAACGCTACCGATAGGTACTATTAAATCTTGATAAAATTAATCTATATTTAATTATTCTTTAATTATAGATTATTATAAAAATTATTTCCTAAGAAATTTAGCTTCTACCAGCAGCGCAAGATCCACCATTTACGGTGAGACCTTTCTCGGCATTAGTGCATGTTTTCTTGTAAAGCATGGGGCAAACGTTGCCTAAAGAAAAACCATTAGCTCTGTATGGTTTTGTGGTGCCGAACTGACGAGGGTATCTCTGAAATGGGACAAAATAGCTCAAATAGCAATTTTGACTGCGAAATCTACGCCTCCAGTACGCCAAATTTGTGTAAGGTTCACGGCACGATCCATCTGTGTTAAAATATCTTAATGCCAAACCTTGTGCCCGAGGGTTGTATCTGTTAGCATCTCTATTCCATTGTGTGCATCTTCTACTCATTTTTATATATTCACTTTAGATAAAAAATTTCAGCTCAGCTTATTTTTAAATCCATTAAATCTTGTAATGTTTGATTTCCGCCAATTGATTTCTTTTTCTTAGTTTTTTTAAGAGATTCTTGTGCTTTCATAATTCTGTCATTATCCAGTGGAACGTACACATTTTTATTAGTTTTAATATTACTATACGTAAGAGTCTCTTCAATTTTGGGTATAATGGAAATCATAGGTGGATATAAAACAGCATATTCCTTATTTTGTAAAATTAATGCGTTTCTATATTCTTCAATACTCATATATCCTCCTAAAATTTTCAACGATTCCCGAGGTGGAGCAGGTTTGATCTTAATGAACTTTTTATGCATTTTCCGATAAAGCAAATTCAATAAACTATATCTCTCCCACATACAATGTTCCTTCTTATCGAAATTATGAGCAGCCGCACAATTAAAACTACAATAAAAACCATCTAAATGAAATATCTTGGTGTACTCATCATATTTTACTGGAAGTGCTATAGGAATTGTGTCGAACTGATGAAAACACCATAAACACGCCAAATCAATCTTCTCTGGCCATTTCTTATTTTTATTAGCGTTTATAAATACATATCTGATTTCCTTTAACATATTACTCGTCACAAAATTCATTTCATACATATCCTTTTTATCATCCAGTTTTATCGCATGCTTTTTCTCTTGCTCTTCATCTTTACTAAATAAACTCTGAAATATATCGTCTTTCTTCGGATTGTCACTTATCATCTCATACTGAGTAAATTGTTCATATGGTTTGATGTCATTTACTTTAGGATCATATGATAATTTACCATCGGCATTTGGTAAAAATAATTGTATATTATTATCATTATCTAAATCACTTAATTTCAATCCGGGTAGAAGCATAACCAATGTATCTTTTTTATTTTCCTCAAAAAAAGTTTTAGGCAAAACTTGTAAATTAAAACTTTTTTTGGGTTTTCTTCCTCTTTTTTTCGGTTTAGCCTTTTCCTGATCTTGATTTTTCGGTTTAGGCTTTCTTCCGCGCTTTTGGGGTATCTTATCTTCTTCAGTTTTCGATTTAGGCTTTCTTCCACGAGTTTCAATTTTTGGCTTTCTTCCTCTCTTCTTTTTAACTGTTATCTCGATAATTTCCTCTTTGTTAGTAGTACTCATGTCTATTAATTAAAAATGACTAATATCTTTAAGTGATTGTACGTTTTTAGTAGACATTAAAATCTAATCCAAATATATAAGTATGGCTACCACATTTAGAACTTTTAATACTGGATATAAAGATTTATTAAATAATACATGGAATTCTGTTGTTGGTAATACCAAAAACAATATGAAAAATACCATGTTTAAGGCAGCACAATTATCTTCTTTTAATAGCACTAATATTAATCATTTTAGATTATTCCTGAATATGTTTGATACTTATGCACAATTAGTAAAAAAAAATCCATGTACTAATGCTCCATCACTAACACATCAAAATGCCTTAACTAGTATAATTAACAACGTTCTATCAGCAAATACCTTTTCTCAGGGTGACAAAACATCTCTTCAAGGTATTGTTGATATTCTATGTCATCCTTCTGCAGGCACAGGTACAGGTACATCAAGTGCAATACCTTCTGCTGCTGCTTCTGCTGTTGCAGCTTCTGCGGCCTCTGGAGTTCCTACTGGTGTTTCGCTTAACTTTAATTTGTTGATGAGTCGTATATTTATACCTCCCACTGCTACTCAAGTATCAGATATTCAAGACGCTGATCTTACAGATAATCAATTAGATGGAATATTCTCGATAATATATGAAGGAAAAAGTCAAAATAGAACTGGTAGGCAATTAACCAGTTATTTACAGAAAATACGTGAATTTTTTGTTAAATTATTTCAAGTACCTGATTCCAGCATAACTGATGCACAGTGGGAAATTATTGCAAAAGGCATTAAAAAAGTAGCTGAACAGAGAGGTATTAAAAATCAATATGAGCAACAAGCATTAGATACAGTTAAATCTTCCAAAAGATATGAAGCAACCCTCAATTATCTTAAATTGAAATTGCAGTATGTTATGACAAATGATGATAACAAAAAACGGAAATTACAAGAAAAGATGGAAGAACTAGCAAGTCCAGCTTATAATATGGTAATGAGATCCAATAAAACTGTTTTGGATAATTTAGTTCAGCAAATTCAAGATCGTCTCGGAACGCTTGAACACACAGCTCAATCCCAAAGAATACAAATTGAATCTGATAGAGCCGCGTTGAATAGTGCTAGAGCTTCAGTGGCTGCTGCATCAGCAACACCTGCACCTGCTCCCGCACCAGCTAGGAGTTCATCTGCTGCATCTGCCGCACCTGCTCCCGCACCTGCTGGGAGTTCATCTGCCGCACCTGCTCCCGCACCTGCTGGGAGTTCATCTGCCGCACCTGCTCCCGCACCTGCTGGGAGTTCATCAGCTGCACCTGCCCCGGCACCTGCTCCAGCACCCGCACTGAAAGAAACATATCCTGGAGTGAATATATCATTTTATCCTCTTAAATAACCACCTTAAAAATATAATAAAAATATAAAAATGAAAAAAAATAAACTTAAAAATATATCTATACAATTAGAATAAAATGAATCAATCCGTTGGCAGTATTGAACTAATTATTGGTCCTATGTATGCAGGTAAAAGTACAGAATTACTCAAAGAAATTCGTAAATATAAATTCTTAAATAAAAAATTATTAATTATTAATCATTCAATTAATAAAAGATATGGAACTGATAAAATAATTACACATGATAAAGTTTGTTGTAAAGATTCAATTGCACTTTCTAGTCTTAATCAAATTTATGATCTTCCAAATTTTTCAGAAGCAGATGTCGTCATTATTGAGGAAATTCAATTCTTCAAGGATGCTTATGAAGAAATTAATAATATTGTGGATGAACATGGTAAAAAAGTTATATGTGCAGGTTTATCTGGTGATTTTAGAAGAAAACCATTTGGAGATGTATGTAAATTGATTCCTATTGCAGATAAAATAACTCATCTCAAAGCGATGTGCTCGGTATGCAAAGATGGAACACTTGCTTCATTTACAAAACGATGTACTGAAAATACAGAAACTGAATTAGTTGGTGCAATAGAAACATATAAAGCAGTTTGTCGATATCATTATCATAATTGATACAAAATACCTTCTTTATTATTGTTTTTGGTCTTCTTTTTTTTTAAAAAAGGCAAAAAAGTGATTTTTATAAACTCATATAAAGATACATATAAGTTTATAAATAAATATGACATCTCTAGATAAATGGTTAAACATTAAAGTTAAGACATATGAAATTCGCCGATACTTTTACTGTGATTGGAGCAATAAATTCAAACCACCTTGCGCCCAATGGCTTTCAAAAATGCCAGAAGATGCTAATTATAAAGAACTCGTTAGATGGCCAGATATCGATAAAAATCATGCATTCTTCCTCTGTGCCAAATATGACGAAGATGACCTAACAACTGGATATAAACTTAATAGAGAAACTAAATATCGTAATGGACCTTTCCTCAAATCTCATCTTCAAAAATCAGTTCGCAAAATGAATAAAGATCTCGCTCTTAGAACAGCTAGTCACTTCCTTAAACTCGACACTGTTGCATTTCTTCGCCGTCTTCCCATAATTATGATTGAAGATTCAATACTTCTTGATGAAATAACAACACTAATTTGGTTAATGGTGATGGTTTCATCAACAAAAGCTAAAATGAAGAGATATATGTATGAATATGTATTAGGATTAGTTTGGTATATTTGTCATGAAAAGGATTATGAATTACCTGATTTTGAATCAAATAGCAAATATATTTTGAAAGAGGAGTTGGATAGTTATAAAGATCTAAATACTGAGCAATTGTCGATTCTATATTGCTTACATCTTCGAAAATCATATGGAGGAATGAAAGTTGATGGAATCCTCATTGATGAAATTATTGATAAATACAAAGTTAATTTTATTAACGATATCCCAGTCAAAAAGGCTAAAATTCGTCCAATTTCCGTTAATTTGGAAATACTTAGTTTAGATGATTGGGATTTATCAGCAATTGACTTTCATTGTTCTGCAAAAGTAATTGAAAAGCTAAAAGAGCGTTTTCCACAATTTGAAGAACCATATCTCAAACAGTTAATTTGGACTAATTCTTCAAAAATCAATAAAAGAAAAGATAGTAAGATTATGGATAAGGAAAATTGGAAATTAATTAAAAATGATCTAAAATATATTCAAAGACATACACTTAATTGTTATTATTAAAAATTAACTTCTTTTACTATTTTTTTATTGTTTTTATAACATATTCCTTTGAATATTTGAGTATTTTTATTATTCATCTTATTTACATAAAGAAGTATATATTTGTTTCTATATTTATTTCTATATACATAAGAGGCTGCTTTCTTAGCATTTTTAGAATCAATACTATATTTTTGCCCATTTATTTGAACAATATATTTTCCTGCATCATCCGATTTGCTCGAACCAGTCATCATAGCATTAGCAAATGATGCTTTGACAGTGGTGTTATTACCATGTATATCAGTTATTTCTTCAGTTGTATCATATGCTGAATCTGCATCTATTTGAGCTTGTAATTGACTTAATGTATCTGATTGTGTTGATGTTGTATTTGCCGTTGCACCCGTTGATATAGATGTACTAGTAACACTTGGTATAGTAGTATCAACAGTTCCCATTAATTAATATTTAGAAAATTTTTAGATATCATCATGAATATCCTGACATCTCGTTACTATTGTTTTGTATTTATATTTAACATTCTTACCTTTTATCATTACATTTATTGGTGTATTTAATTTTACTCGCGATCCAACATAACAATAAACTTTGTTATTATATTTTCCTTTACTTGTTGTGTCAATTAAATAAAATTTTAATTGGTTATGTTCGGACGAATTATTTGTATTATATTTTTTTGCTAAAAAATTAAGAGCTTTATGTGCTGCACCACCTGGAAAAGAACTACTATAATGACCATAATTATGACTCTTGGAAGGGTAATCCATAATTTGAAAAGTCCTTTTGTTTTTTTTAACAACCGGTGGTTTTTTAGATAATATATTTACATACATTCTATATGAAATATACAAAGAAAAAAAGATTATTTACTTGCCATGAACAAGAACAGCACTGGCGATATAGTATGAAGGCTTGTACTTACCCTTACCGAAACTATTAAATCTCTTCTCAAGATCTTTAAGCTCGGCATGACTTCTCTTATGAACCTTAACAACATAAGGACCAAACTCTTTCTGGTTGCTACCTCTGGTCTTTTCCTTAAGCATGAACTTGACACCATCACACTGATTACCTATACTGTGCTTTCCGGTTTTTCCAGTGACATGAGCACAAACGGAGGAAGCGGCCTTAGATGCAGCTCTGCCGGGACCGATTGGGGAATCCTTAGTAATGGTATAGTTACCGAAATTCACAGCCTTGCCATTGACAGACACAACCTTGAAAGTTCTCTTGGGAGCTTTTCCACCAGTAAGAGGACCCCACACATCAGTATTTGGGTCATGAGCATCAACAGCTCCACCTCTACGACGACGAGGAGAACGAGATCTACTGCGTCCTCTACTACGTCTTTTGCCACCATCCTGAACAGGAGCCCAATCGGAATCACCACCTCTCTGGCGACGTCCCTTGCGTCCTTTACTACGTCTCTTACCACCAGTCTGGTCAGCATCCTCACCAGCAACATCGTGTGCATCGTGCGCAGCCGCATCGTGCGCAGCCGTGTCTTGATCCGCACCTTCGGAGTGTGTAGCGGTGTCATCACCACCACGTTGTCTGCGAGTGCGTCTGGACTTTCTCTCGAGTTTGTCATGTTCCTCAATAAGCTGAGCTAATTTCTTAAGATCCTTCTGAAACTCTCTTTTAGTGTATTTTGAACTCATTTTTATATATTATATATATATTTTTTTCATAGAATAAATAAAATAAATAACGCTGTTAAAATAATTATAAAATATAGATTTAATTTGTTAAATTTCCTATAATTGCTAAAGGATTCAATAGTGTTTAATGTGCTTGAGGTACTGCTTTGTTGAGCAGCCAAAGTATTATCATAATCCGTTGGAACATCCGTATTGCATGTAACCGTCTGAAAAGATCCATCATCTCCAATATTCATTTTTCCCATACAACAATTAACTCCGATATATCCATTAATTTTATTTATGGTATCCAGCTCACTTTCTGAATATTCTGGATATACAAAATCACTATTAGATTCTTCAGTTTCAGGAAGAACTGCTGATTTAACAGAATCTACTAGATCAGTTGCAATTTCACTTCTAGAAACAAACGTATTCAAATTACTCAATAAACTATCCATAATATATATTTAATTTATACATTTAATTTATACCACTCTTTCGGAAACAATAAAGTTTATTTCCAGTATGACCTTTGATTTCCAAAACTTCTTCCAATTTAAATCCTTTATTCTCTATTATTCCTATTAACTCGCTTGGACTAGGTATGTATAATTTCGTAGTTTTTACTCTATCTTTTCCGTTTTCCAATACTACTTTTTCATAAAAATCATAACCTTCTTTTTCTTTTTTATCTTTTATAAACCAAAGATCATGAAGAAATCCTTTAAAATATGTGAAGAAATGTCTATTACCCTTATCATCATTGTAAAACTGAGAATAATCTTGTGGAAACAAAATTAATCTTTCATTTTCAACTATATCCACAATCAAAACACCTTCATTCTTTAGCCATTTGTGACAATTGTCTAATATCTTATCTACATTTCCTTTACTATTCATATGAAGTGTCATTAAACCAATACTAATTATATCAAATTTATCTTTTTCAAATAATCCTGAACTTACCAAATCTCCTCTTAAATATTTATTTTTAGGATTTATTACAGAAGCCTTATTAAGCATTTGTTTGGATTTATCTAGTCCCAAAACATTCATCCCCAATTCCCTATAATAATTAGTTGAATGACCAAGACCGCAACCAGCATCCAAAATACTTTTCCCTTTATCAAAATAACCATGTTCTAATCTTACATTTTTATAAAAACTCGGATTATTCCAAACAATATCATATATATCTACCATTTGTTTATCGTATAAATCGTCAGGAATGTTATATCTATCAGTGAATCCTTCAATATCTACATTTCTTGATTTCAAAAAGAAATATATTATAATCAAAACAATTAAAATAAAAAATAATATTTTCATATAGTTTAAAATGACATAAAAAAATAATGGAATAACATTATATAAAATGTCGAAAAATTTTGGTATTTCAGATGAACAGGATGCGGAAGTAGTCGCCAGTGTGGATACGAGTAATATTGTTGATATTCTAGGAGAATTGCAGCAATTTTGCATGACTAGTGAAATGGCTCTTCTTAGAACCAGTAATAGAGCGGAATATGTACAGAGATGTGGTAAGAAATTCGAGGAACTTGGAAAGAATTTCAAAGGGGCAAGTATTATGGAACAATTCAGCGCTCTTTTTAATAAAGTAATTGATGAGCATGAGCATTTTGATATGGATCATTTGAAGAAGCTATTGGGATATAAAACCAATGTAGTAGAAGGAAAAATTTCATATAAGGATAGTAGTATTAACTATGGTGCTAAGCATTTCGATAAATATTGTGGAGAATCTAAGAAGTAACAAATTTAGATGAAAGCATATTGTAATACACACTTTTTTTATTTATTGGAACACTATTATCTTCACACCATTTAATTGCATTTTCAATTTGTTCATATAAAACTTTTTTTGTTAATTGTTGTTTTTCAGTTATTAATTTTATAGTATATCTTAAATAGTATATTTGATGTATAATATACCGTTCATTGTAATCATGTAAATTTTTATACAAACTATTTTCAATACGTAATCCAGATAAATAATAATATCCATTGTTAATTTCAAGACATTTCTTTAATAATTTATTGATATTTTCGGTTTCAATTCCATTATTATATCCTAAACATATTAAATATTTTTCAGAGTTTGCAGGCCTACTGGTATTTGGTTTATATATCATAACTCTATCAAATAAACAAATAGTAATCTTAAGTAATTGAAGAGAAAATATAGAAAATATATCGAAAATTTTACATACTAAATTTCCACCATTTTTCAAAATCATCAAAGAAACAAATATCTCAGAAAATATTATTTTTTGAGAATTAATCTCCTGTCCATTAAAATCACCTGAATAATCAAATCCTCCATCAGCCGTGACCAAATCAACTTTATTATGCTTTAATCCTTTTACAAATTTTTTAATATCACTATAAATATATAAATTACCATAACATACCTTGATCTTTTCAGTATTCATCGTAGATTTTAATTTAGTCCAATCAGGTATATATTTATTATCAGGTGGAAGCGTTAGACCCACCAGATTAGCAGTAGGATATTGATGGTGCAATGCTTCCATAAAACCACCTGGACCTTCCGCCAAATTGCAAATCATTATATTTTTTTTGGATTTAATAAGTGGAATTTTATTGTTAATTTCTAGAATTTTAAAATAAGACCGACTTAAAGGCTGTATATCAGCAATACTATCCTTTTTTCGTTTATTATATGTTGTATATATCAGTTCATATGGATTTGTCCTTTTTTTCATTCTATCCCACATATAATTATCATCCAATGTATCAATAATTTCTTTTTCTTTATTGAGTTTATCTTTTTGATTTTTATATACATAAATTTGTTTATCATTTATTTTGCTAAACGAACATTTGGAAAAATCTATGGGATGTTCAATTTCAAATTTGATTTCGTAATTCATATATCAATTATATGACTCTTATTTAAGTAATTTTATAAAAAAAATATATTATGATAATATATAGAAATGTCTGACGTTGTATTAAAAACTTTAGGTGATTTAATTGCTCCACTTGGTCTCAATCAACTTGCAACTCTTGTAGTTGTTCTCTCTTTGAACGAATTCGGTAAATATCATTATGCAAAAAGAACCAGACAAAAAGGTGGATCTCTCTTCAAAAGCCTCGTAGATACTGTTCTTCCGATGGGTAAGAATAATTTAGTGGCTCTTGCATCTCTTCTCCTTCTTAACTATTTTATGATTAAAAATAGAGGTCAAAAGATGCATAAAGGTGGTTCCACTATTTATGGTGAAGTGGTAAAACTCGTTGCTCCTCTTGGTCTCAATGCGTTTGGTGCTTCTCTAGTTGTCCTTTTCTTGAACCATGTAACTTCTAAACATAAACATAATAATAAACACCAAAAGGGTGGTACTTATCTTAATGAATTGGCAAAACTTATTGCCCCATTAGGTGCCGATGCTTTCCTTTCCACTGGTGTTCTCTTGCTTCTTGCAAAAATGTATGATCGTAAATCCCATGGTACTAAATCTGGTGTCAAGGATTCCATAACAAAACTTAGAAAGTCTCTTAAGGATAAACTCAAAAAATTCAAATAGAATAAAAAGCTTAGCATTTTCTTATACTGAATATAAATTCATAGAATTTGAATTTATTTTTATATTTTTTCTTCATTTTTACAAAATTATATATGAAACCCACTACTAAGACTAATACATACATAATTTTAAGAATATCTTCTATTAACAATATTATAAATAATTCATAGTATTTATTATCTAATTTCCTCATTTTCTCTGGAATATTTTTGAAATTCCGCAATATTTGAAGTGTATTGTCATATCTATTACATTTAATATATTTGCAAATTTCCTGATTATCGTTTTTATATTTGTAATTTCTGTAAATTGATACATTCAAAAATATAAACATAATAGCAAAACTGACTATTAGAAAATTTTTATTTAAACATGATGTAATCAGGAATGCAAGGTAAATAGCAATGGATTTTTGATAAAAAGCACCAAGACTTTTATCTTTTTCACTATAACTAAATGAAAATACGGAGTTTGGAGTATACCAATCTAGAACAAATGTAAAGAAATAAATAGTGGAAAATATCATCATATGTCTAAAAATAATATTGTTTTTAATGAAATTCTGAACACTACATGGTAATATACGATTTATACTACCACTAAACATAAGTAAATAAAGAAAAAAGAGAGATAAAACAATGATTACTATCATATATACTTTATTATGATAAATATTTATCAACTCTCGGATAAAAAATAGAATTGACTTTGTTCAAATTATTAAGACCATATTCAAGTTTATAGCACGATATTACACTTATTTTACCTATATTGGATAGTTCTTTAATAGTTTTAAGTCTATTACACCATTCCAGAACAAGGTAACCAATATTTCGAAATATAATTTTGTCTAATTTTTCATCAGAAATATGAAGATGATCTAAATTTTGAAGATTAAAATAGTTTTTGATAGGATTTCTGAGTAATATTAGTTTTTTTGGTATTAAATCTTTGAAATCAATATTTTTAATTCCATCACACGATTCTATATGTAATGTATCTAAATAACCAAACATAGACACATTAGTGATTCTATGACATTGTTTTAATTTAAGATATTTTAACTTTCTATTTTGACTTATAATTTGTAAATCAGAATCAATTAATCCGGAATTCCTAGATATTGTAAGTTTTTGAAGATTTATGAGTATTTGTGGATGACTAAACTGTCCAACGTATAAAGTATGTGTATTAGGATGAATATCTTCAATATATTGTCTTCCTGCAATAATGGAATATATATTTTCCGATGCAATAATATCTTTATCGAGATAACTAGAGAAACGCAATTTAAAACTAAAATTAGTCCATTTTTTTATACGATTTGCTGTTTCCGGATAAACCGTGATAATTTTATCATATTTAATATGATGAAATGCTTTTTGTAAATATTTATCACAATATCCTAAATAACATCTATCTTTAAGAGTTAAATAATTAAAAATATTAGTAATAATATCAAGATTGAACATTATTGATTAATACATTGTTCGTGATTTTTGATAATTAAAATTTTCACTTTTATTTTTTTTATAAAAAGACTTGTGAAAGTCTTACCACCAAGCATCTTGCTCGATGTCCTCGCAGTAATGGCAGTCACCTACAGTACCATGTTCGCACGCTCGGCCACTGCCACCGCAACGCTTCTTGGTTGGCTCTCGGTAATAGTCAGCGTCACTGACCGGATGCTGGTCAGGGCACTGGTTCATTGGGATACCCGACAATGTTTCACCATGGTAATCAGGACACTCACCCCCGTGCTTGCAAAGTGTGCGTTGATGGAACTGATCTGGGTAGTGACCGTTGCCCTCAGTGTAACATTCCTCACAGAAACATTCACGCGTGCCAGAGTAGCTCTCACCCGCTGCTTTCTTTTCCGCAGCAAGTTCCTCTCGGAGCCGGCGCTCTTCATCTGCCTTTCGGAGCTGGAGCCGGCGACAGCGCTTTTTCTGTGCCTTTTTGGCGAGTTTGCGTGCTTTGCGCTCGGCTTCGCGTGCTTCGCGTGCTTCGCGTGCTTCGCGTGCTTCGCGTGCTTCGCGCTCGGCTTTGCGCTTGGCTTTGCGTGCTTTGCACTCGGCATCCAATTTTTCTTGGCGGTCGAAATCTCCAATTCGGACTCTGGGAGCGGATCGTACTTGATCGACTTTTTTAGCAGCTTGCTTTCTGGCAATTTCTCGGTCCTCGAGTTCTCGAGCAAGAATACTCGGCCTGAGTGCTGCATAGTAGTTGTGAGACGACATGGTTCGCGCTGGACGAGGGACGTGTGGTTTTATTAGTTAAGTAAAATAATATTACAAAAAAAAAAATAGTATCAGTTTTTTTTTAAATTGTTAATTTATAAGGGGTTTTGCAAGATTCAATGATAGAATTTGCATTACCATCCGTGCCGCCTGTAACCGCGGTAACGTGGCGCTGCACCGCCTCCGCCAGAGCCGCATTGTGTGTGAATAAAATGACATTCATCGCCATATATGCAACGACCCTTTGCAAAGTTGCGACATTCCCTCGTTTTGTACTTAGGATGCGGTTTCGCATCTCCTCTGTGATGATGGGTTCTTGCACTACCTCCTCCGTGATGAGGGGTTGAACTGCTTGCTTCCCTAGCTTTTCTAGCTTCCTCAGCCATGTCGCCAGCATATCTCCTGTATTTCTCGACATATTCAGTCCATTCTTTAGCATTGTGTTGCGCCTCCTGCAATTGTTCTTGCAAATTGCGGATTTGACACTTAATTCTGTGCACAGAATCTTCGTATCTTTGTGCTGTTTTGAGTGCATTCTGGAGTTCCTTCTCAGCAGCGGCAGCTTTTCTCTCAGCATCACACCATGCCACCCCATCAGTGTACCGATGGGCAGTGTCCTGTCGAGCCCGTTCTTCCGCGCACAGACGGTCATCGTATTGATGACGCTTGTCCGGATCGGACAGAACTTCATGGGCTTCGTTGATGATCTTGAACTTTTCGGCAGCTCCATCGTCACCTGGGTTTTTGTCTGGATGCAATTTCAGTGCCAATTTGCGGTAGGCCTTTTTGATTTCTGTTAGCGTTGCATTGCGTAGCAAACCGAGCACAGTGTAGTGGTTGGGCGTTTCGCCCGACATGATTGCAACACACGAAAAACACGTGTGGGGTGAGTTTATAGATAATAATATAAATATTATCAATAAATTTTAACTATCAGTTTTTTCTTCCCTTTTTAAGCGCTTGCTTCGCAAGCTAAAAAGGGAAAACCAAAAAACACGTAAAGCCAAGGAAGTTTTTGGGCTCTTTTTTAACCATATCACGGTGGAACGTTCTCAATTGAGGATAATTTTATAAAAAATATATGTTTAAACGTATTTAAACATATGTTCAAAACTTAATCACCGTGGCAAGGTTAATAGTATTTAATTTGAATCATTATCACTTGATTCATTTTCCGATTCCGACTCTTCATCGTCTCCCTCTTCACCTTCTTCATCTGAATTTGATAATTCATCTAAATCAATTTCCTCATCCGAATCGTTGTCACCCTCAGGTGAGTCTTTTACTTGTTCCTCATCTTCTACTTGTTCCTCATCTGAATCGTTATCACTCTCATCTGAGTCTTCTACTTGTTCCTCATCTGAATCGTTATCACTCTCATCTGAGTCTTCTGCTTGTTCCTCTTCATCTTCAATCAATTTTTCGGTCGATTTATTGACTACTTCCACTCCTTTATCTACTACTACTTCTTTTTTCGCTTCTTTTGTCTCTTGTTTCTTCATTAATTTGAGTAATGCCATTCTCTCTTTTTCAGGTGCATTCTTTACTTTTTTATAAACAAACGCATTGTTTAAGAAACTAAATTCCTTTTCGCTATCACCAATCTTTTCATCTATATTCTGAATATTCATCATATTCTTATTATTGGAATAATTCTCTTTCATCATATTCTCATATTCCTCTGAAAATGGTGTGACACGGACTTTCTCGAATCCATAATCCTCCAACATTTTATCTAAATAATCAAAATTAACCAAATATTCCGTATGATAATTACCAATACTCTTGACAAATACCTTTACTTCCCTTCCTAAACTATTTTTGTTAGCATTGAATCGAGTCGTCTTATATTCCTTATCAATTGACCAAATTACTTGGCCACTTTCATCTGTTCCGCTAATCTTCTTTTTTCCCTTGAGAGCCTTGAATAATCTAACACCATCAAAACATGTTCCAATGAAATATCCACCAATTTTGCAATTATCGGTTACATTTTGCAATATGGTCCTGAAAGTAATTTCATTCTCAAAGAAATAATGCAGGGCAAATTGAATTCCAACCACGTCGAATGTATGTTGTGCTGGTAAATATTTCTTCAAATTAATTCTATTAGATTCACTTGGTCCAGCATCATAATCAGGGAAAATTAGTCTAGAACAATTACCAATCAAATAAACAACTCTGGGTTTAGGTTTAGGAATTTTATTAAATAAATTACGAGCATATTCAATATTTTGCACATCCAATTCAATACCGAATACCTCACCCAACTTAGCACGCTTCCACTTCTTAATATCCCCGCCCTTACCAGAACCAATATCCAATAATCTACCATATCTCTTATTACTTCCATTCAACATGGCCGGACTGACATCTTGAAGTAACTTCTCCTTGACATACAAATTATGGAACAATTGATATGATTTTCTGGCATTTGGATCATAATTCTGATTAGCATAATAATTATTCATATTGTTATTCTGTTTAGTCTTACTATTTTTATAATTGGTTAATACTTTTTCTGGAACCTTACCAGTCAATATCATGTCCTCTGTAACTGGATATTCTAAACTAAAGAATATGCTATTAGCAGTCTTTTCATAATTACCATATACTGGTTTTCCTTCTTTGTAACTCTGGGTCTTATCGTATCTTACACGGTATGGTACCCATCTGAATGATCCTTCTTTACTTAAATCATAACCAAATTCTACAATGGTATCATCATATATTTCGTTCTTTTGCCCTGTAAGAGGATCCATTGCAAACATTTTATTCTTAGAATCAATAGTAACAAATGCCCTGCTATAATCATAATGCTTGTTCTTCTTGGGATTAAATTCCATAGGAGCTAATTTCAAAGAAATCTTATTATTATTACTTGTTTGTTTTTTACCGCCAACAAATAATTTCAAAGTCTTAAATTGACAATTCAACTTCTGTAATGTTCCGTCTGGTCTCAAAATATTTCTAATATCCGCATTAATAGCATCCGTTTCAGTCTCATCCTTGATTGTTCGTACTAAGAAATCAATAGAATTCAAATGAGCAGGTTTCCATTTAAACAAAGAATACCATGCTCCCGAATGTAATGGATAATGCTCCTTGATTGGAACAAATATTAAACCATCCACGTGAAAAACCTGTGCTTTTCGCGAATCCCAACATTCAGATGTCCTTTCGAATATATCGGAACCATCCTTCAATTTAGAAAAATAGTATTTTTTTAATGAAATTCTCTTATCCTTCTTATTAGCCTTTACAAAATCATTTAAATAATCCAATCTACCCTTCTTTTCACTCATTTTGCCAACAGCCGTTTTTAATTGATTCAAACGTACATCTTTTCCTTTATAAAACAAAATATCATATAATAACAATAATTTTCCTTCTTTTACATATTCACATTCAATAATAGTATCAATCCACCCCTTCATATTCATGTTAATCTTGTATATATTGAAATTGATATCAATCAAATATACTTCACCATCATCTCTATCAATATATAATAATCTTCTCTCTCCATCAGCTTTCAATGTAACTGCATAATTATTATAAATATTATTGATATAGCTGTTTTTTTCCAAATTTTCTATTTGAATTGTAACTGGGTTTGCCGCAATAAATCTATCTTTCTTCTTATTATTTTGATCAATACATTTATTATAATTATTAATAATACTGTTTATCTTGGTCTTTTCCAAAACATTATTATTATTATATATAATACGCAATATGGTATAAATATTCTTAAGCAGGACATCTTTTACTGCCTTCATTTGATCAAATTTATTTGCATCAATAATTTCCATTTCAATCTCATATAATCGATTAAGCTTGTCAGGATTGATTTTCTTAAATGATTTTCCCTTGTATTGTCTTACTTGAGTTAAATCATATCTAATTGACCCATCCTCCGAAAATATTTCATAACGATTTTTTAATCGAAAAACCTTAGTATTACTACTATTTAATATATCATCAACATCTTTGGTTTTTTTCTCTTCATTTACTGCAAAGCGAACACCAAACTCATACATATCAACATTTTCTTTGAGTATTTTCTGAATTGACTCGATATGTTCATCTTCAATTTCATCAATACCTTCAAATTCCCAATATTTTTTAACATTATTCTCACCAGTAATTGATATTCTCTTACGTGTTACAGCATCTTGGATATCAAGAGATGTAACCATTTTACTACGTAAGCCCAAATTACCATTAGCCTTATTACCCGTTAAATAATATCCAATTTTATCAAAAACGTTTTTATCAAACGTAGTTTTTTTATTATTAAAAAAACGACATTCAAACTCGATGTCTTTGTTATCTTTATATTTTTTAATTAATGTAATAATTCTACTTACAGTACCTTTGGTAAAACTAATACTCATCTATATTACTAATTAATATATTAAATGTGGCTTTAAGTTCATATGATTTTTTTTTATTTAGTCCGAAATACTTGTAATACAATCTATTTTAACAAATGTTTAAGTTCTAATAATAGGTCTTCCTTGGTTTTGTTAATGACTTTGTGAGTTTTCTGTGATATCTTTTTAATATCTCCTTTTTTCTCGACAAAATATTCTTTCAATTGAGAATAGGTAAAATTATTAATATTTTCATTATCATCTGAAATATTGAAAAATCTAAAACAATTATCAATTACCCTTTTATTTTCACTGTATTTAAAAATATTATTACCTCCCAAAGAGACATTATAGTAATTAGATTTATGTTTTATCAAGATAATCATTGGAATAAACCGATTAATCTTATTCTCAAATCTATTCGACATATAAAGTTCATGACTATCCCCATCTACCAAATTAAACTGATTATCAACATGAAAACAAGCTAAATTAATTCCCAAATAATCTATAATATATTGAATTAACGGGTATTCATTTGTATTATCACCAATTGTTTCCGTATGCAATAAATTATAAATGATTGATTGAATATTATTTCTATTCATTTTCCGATCTAAGTTATAATAAAACTTATAATAAAGATTCTTCTCGTCTAGTTCAATAATGAGTTTTTTATAAAAATTTATAATAATTCTTTGTTGGTCATCTGGTTTCATAAAATAAATACAGCTATTTAATGAAAAAAACAACTTTAATAAAAAATTGTTGATATTAGTTTTTCTTCCAAATTTAATATCATAATATTCGACACCATCCATATTATCAAATATATATGAAAAAGATTCATTCAAGTCCTTTGTAAGCTTTACGTTTTTTTCATCCATCGGTAGCTTCTCTTGCTTGACATCTAAGTAATTGATTAGTGATTTAACTGAAAGCATTTTATATTATATAAAATGCAGTATATTTTTAAATAATTATAGAATCATTTTTATGTTTTTTTATATGATAATTTTTTCTCTTCATTTTTGAGTAATTCAGCGTTTTTATTATCTAAATAGTTCAAAAAGTCATCAATTGTTTTGATTGTCTTATCATTTATAAGGGAAAATTTAATTAAAATCCCATTCATATTTTCAGATAAAGGAACGTTATCTACCTTAAGAATTTTAAGAATTTCCAAATGTTCCAATTTGGTTAATTTACCAATTCTAGAAATCATCCGTTTTTTAAAATAAATATCATATTTTGATTCGTCTTTAGTAGTCTCTGACATTTTATATTATTATTATTTCTATTTTTTTTAGATACTTTTAACTTCTAAAAATTGATCCAGTCAAACCACTTATTGTCCTCAAAAAATCACCACCCATAATACTTATCGTAATTTTATTCGAATAAGGTGAATCAAAATTCAGTTTAGGTGTCACACCAAATGGAATAGACACACCATAATTCGTAATGTCTTCCGAGTTTATATTAGGAGTTAAACGAATAATTTCCCCATATTGATATATTTTCATTTCTACATTGCCAATTATAAATCTAATATTAGTTAATTGATGGTCACAAAGTAAAAAATAAATTAAACTAGTATTAGATCTTATTATTATTTCATTATCTTTTGTCATTACATTATGACATGTTGGATGCGTGTAAGTATATATAAAATAATTTAAACATAAATTATTTGATGTAATATTATTATATTTATATAAATCAATTGTTATTATTAAATCTTGTTTAGTTTTAAGATAAACGTAATTTCATTGTCATGATATTTATTTGAAAATAACCCATATTTTGTGATTGGAATGTCTGTCACATTATGAAATTTTTGCAATGTTCTTAACCTTATCACGGTGGTTGAGTTTTTGACCTATGTTTAAATATATTTAAACATAGATTTTTTATAAAATTATCCTTTATAAAGGATCTTCCACCACGACA
>JGI10211J14876_10000393_pt1 | contig 18656 bp, 16 predicted proteins | sample Etolagsediment_FD_14876 | JGI IMG/M metagenome (IMG submission 14876)
CCACCGTTTCTGTTTGGGTTAGATTTAGTTTCATTGAACTTAACTGACCGTAATCAATTTCTAACTCCATCGCTTGCTGAAGTGCTTTTTCAATATTCCCATCAAAGAACTGGTTAGATAATGCATCAACCTGTTCAAAAACAGCAAACACAGCCTTCAACTCATCTTCATTTAAATCACCCTCAACAGAAAAAGCAAACTGCTCTTCAAAAGCCGTCATTTCTAGTGCCTCTTTGCTCTCAAAATAACGCACACCTTGTGGCCCTTGTTCTCCGGCCTGAGTTTCTTTATAAGACTGATATTGGGCATAAAGTTGACGGAAATCTACGTTAACCGTATCACCTTCTTTTGTGGTTAATTGCAAGCTCATAGTTTCACTGTACTGATAAGCCCTCTCGAATTGCTCCATTCTTGCCACGGCTGTTTTGGCACTTGGCTGATAAGAAACATCATCAGAGTTTATGTTGCGAGAGAATTGATCCGCATCATGCTTTGCTTTAGCCAACTCTGAAACATCTAAGCCTGGCTTAGCATTTTTATTGGCTTCTTTAACATCAAACAGTTGACTCAAGAATGGGTTATCAGTAATCGTATTAGACATGGGGCGTTCCTCTTTCTGGTCTAAATTAAATCCCTTGAATGTTCCTTAATTTGTCAGGTAACAATCCAATCCCCTTTATGTAAGGTATATTCTTATTATTTTTAGATATAACTTATTTATCGACCAACATAAAAAAACCTTTAGCTGCATTGCCTTATGGACAATTTAAATAATTCACCAGGCCTGGTAACTTGATATTTTATGGTTCTTTAATTATCCCAAATCAAGTTATTATCCATCACTAAAAGCAAGCTTTGACTCCGCAAAAATTAAACGTTTTAATTAAATTAAATAGATAAACAAAATTTTGGAGCATGCATGTTCATGAAATTAACAAATTGGATTAGCTTACCGATATTACTCTCTCTTGCCCTAATAGGGTGCGGTGGTGGAGGCGGAAGTGATGACTCCCCTGTAGCTGACGGAAGTACCCCAGAAGATGATGTACATAGCGCCATTTTCAACAATCCTGCCTTTGTTGCAACCTGGGGAGATAAGGGCGTATTTACCGATGCTGACACCTGCTCAAGTTGTCACACAGGTAATGCAACGGTGATGGAGTTCAACGGAAAAGATGTTAGTCCATATACCGAGTGGAAACACTCTACCATGGCTAACGCTTTAAATGACCCATACTTTAATGCCGTAGTTGAAGAAGAAACTCATATATTTCCACACTTAAAAGGTTTTATTGAAGATAGTTGCTTAAGCTGCCACTCGCCTATGGCTTATACCCATGCCCATCAAACGGGTGAAGGATTAGTTTCCGATGCAACGACAACTTTATTAGCCGATGGCGCATATCCTTTTGCCACTGCTATTGGAGATCATCACGCACGTGAAGGAATATCATGTACCGCTTGCCACCAGATACAAGACCCTACAACGACAGATATTACAAAAACAGCAGACGAGAATCTTTTGGCTAGTATGAGTGGGCACTATCAAATAACGTCAGATACGGGTAATAAAACCATCTTTGGACCATTTCAACTACCAACTGGCAACAACATGATTAACCAGACAGGATACACACCTCAATATGCTGCTCATATTGCTGAATCGGCTATATGTGCCTCTTGTCATAATCTTTACACTCCTACATTAAATTTAAGTGGTGAACTTGTTCAACTAAATCAAAATACAAAATACCCAAATGCCCTATTTCCAGAACAAACACCCTATTGGGAATGGCTTAATAGTGACTTTTCCAATCCAACTACAGGAAAAACCTGCCAGGCCTGTCATATGGCTGAGCCAGAAGCAGGCTATAAAACCGTTATCAGCACAAAAAGCCCTGGTAATGCGACTCTTATTGAACGTCCGGATTTTGGCGGTAAAGATAGTACAGATAGCTTTTTTGGAGTACATGACTTTGTAGGTGCAAATAGCTATTTATTAACCCTATTGAAAACCTACATGACCGAACTCGGTTTAGGCACAACCTCTGGGCATACCGCTCAAGGATTTCAAGATAAAATTGAGGCAACTCAAACATTTTTAAGCACAGCTGCTGAGCTGACTGTAACTCCTTCATTGTCTGGCTCAACTTTAGAAGTACCTGTGACTATCATCAATAAAACAGGTCATAAACTGCCAACTAGTTACCCCTCACGTCGTATGTGGGTACATTTAAAAGTCACTGATAATAATGGATTAACCGTATTTGAATCAGGTGCAGTGGACAGTAATGGACGTATTGCCAAAGATGCCAACTTTACCGCGAGCAAATGCTTAGAGATGCTTAAACAACCTGACGCAGCCAGTTTTAATTCAATTGCCGAAGGGTGTTATGAGCCTCATCACAACACCATTGACTCAGCTGACCAAGTCGCCATTTATGAAGGTATATTAGGTGATGTAAACCAGGATATTACTCATGTGTTGCTTCATGCTCGTCAATACCTTAAAGACAATCGTATTCCGCCAAAAGGCTGGACAATAGACGGCCAACATGAAAACCCTGCTGACAGTAATATAATGGATGATGGTATTGTTGGCTTAGCTTCATCAGACAGTGATTTTGCTCCAGGAAAAGAAGCTGCTGGAGGATCTGATGCTACCGATACAGTAACTTACAGCATTGATGTTTCTGCAGGTGAAGCACCGTTTAGCGTTAACACTAAACTTTACTACCAAACCATTAAACCTAGTTTTGTGTATGCCATGCATGCGGATGATGTTGCCCATGGCGGTATTGAAGGAGATAGTTACGTTGGTCGTTTTAAAGAGATGTATGAAAACAATCCTCCAATTACTGAAACCTTAGCCAGTCAGACTGTTGTAGTTCCTTAATGAACGTCAGTAAACAAAGACTAAACTTACCAACAAAGCGATAATCCAATGCACTTGTTTGTAAAACACATTCAAGTGCTATTTTTTAGTGTCAAATCCTTTATAATAGGTTCAATTCAAAACTCTGAAATTGGACATACAGGACATGCATTCATCTATCTGTTTTATCGGCGCTGGTAATATGGCCCAAAGCCTAATTGGTGGATTGATCGCCAGTGGTTATGACAAACAAAACATTAGTGCTACTGACCCAACTGAAGCTCAACGTAACTCAGTCACTCAATCTTTTGGTATTCAATGCTTTGCAGATAACGCACAAGCTATTAGCCAGGCCGACATTGTCGTTCTTGCCGTTAAACCTCAAGTTCTAGAATCGGTATGCAAAACCATCTCAGATTCAGTTCAAGCAAACGCCCCTTTAATCATCTCTGTAGCCGCTGGCATTCGTTCTGATGACATTAATCGCTGGCTTGGCGGACAAACAGCCATTGTTAGAACCATGCCAAATACACCTGCTTTAATTCAAACGGGTGCCACAGGGTTATTCGCCAATTCATTTGCTACCAAAGAACAACAAAGCCAAGCAGAACATATCCTTCGTGCTGCGGGCATTACCGTTTGGGTAGATGAAGAATCAAAACTTGATGCCGTTACCGCTCTTTCTGGTAGCGGTCCTGCTTACTATTTCTTATTTATGGAAGCAATGGAACATACGGCTCAACAACTTGGCTTAGACGAAAAAACGGCTCATTTACTGGCATTGCAAACCGCATTAGGCTCAGCCAAGATGGCATTAGAAAGCCACTTGGATTGTGCGACCTTACGTAAAAATGTGACGTCACCCAATGGCACAACTGAAAGAGCCATCCAAAGTTTTGAAAATGCTGGTTTACGAGATATCGTTGAAAATGCAATGAAAGCGGCTCAAACTCGAGCGGTCGAACTTGCTGATGAATTAGGAGGAAAAGCATAATGGAACTTGCTTCACCAGTAGGTCAAGGTGGATTATTTCTACTGCAATTTATAGTTGGTTTAATCATTTTCGCACTGATGTTACGTTTCTTATTACGTGCCACCTATGCAGATTGGAACCATCCAATTGTTCAGTTTATCGCCAAAATCACTAACCCTTTATGCGCTCCAATAAATACGGCCCTCCCAGCCAAAGGGCGTTGGGATTGGTCAGCTGTCATTACTGCAGTCATCATTCAAGCCTTATTTGTCATTGCTATAGGCTTTTTAACTGATCGTAGCTTTGGTGTGCCATTCATTGTGCTCGCTTCTACTACCGAGATAGTCAATCAACTATTAGATATGATGTTTTGGTTAATTATCATTCAAGCGGTGTTAAGCTGGATTTCTCCAGGAAACAACCCAAACACAGTAATTTTTGACCAACTTACACAGCCGATTCTAGCGCCATTTAGACGATTAGTTCCGCCAATGGGTGGCATTGATTTAACGCCGATTGTTGCGATTTTAGCAATTAAATTATTTCAAATCGTTGTTGTGGGTTCCATTACCCAAGCTGCGCAGCAAATGATAGGTTAGTTTTAATGAGTCAAGATTTAGGTGTCATTACCCCGCAATTACTTAAAGTAGAAAGCCCATTAAACTTAACCAGTGGCAAGATTTTACCTCGCTATGATTTAGTCTATGAAACCTATGGTGAATTGAATGCCGATGCTTCAAACGCCATACTGGTTTGTCACGCCTTAAGCGGAGACCATCATGTTGCGGGCGAAGATGCCAACGGTAAGTTAGGTTGGTGGAATGGTTATATTGGTCCAGGTAAACCGATTGATACCAATCAGTTCTTTGTTGTTTGTTCAAATAACCTTGGTGGCTGTAGCGGCACTACTGGCCCTGCTTCAATTAACCCAGAGACCAACAAGGTTTACGGCCCTGATTTCCCAATGGTGACTTGTCGTGATTGGGTCAATAGCCAGAATGAATTGCGTAAACACCTTGGTATCGAACAATGGGCTGCATTAGTCGGCGGTTCTATGGGCGGCATGCAAGTTTTACAGTGGGCGATTGATTACCCTGATAAATTACGCCACGCACTCGTCATAGCTGCAGCACCTAAACTTTCTGCACAAAACATTGCCTTTAATGCTGTAGCACGTAGCGCAATCATGAGTGACCCAGAGTTTCATGAAGGCCGCTTTATTGAAAAGAACAGCATCCCTAAACAAGGGTTAGCTCTGGCAAGAATGCTCGGACATTTAACCTATCTATCTGATGACATGATGGGCTCTAAATTTGGTCGTGAATTACGTCAAGAAGAGTTGCAATATAATTACGGTCCACAGTTTCAGGTAGAGAGCTACTTAAGCTATCAGGGTGAAAAATTCGCTACCAAGCAAAACTTTGATGCCAACACCTACTTGCTCATGACCAAAGCATTAGATTATTTTGACCCTGCGGCAGAGTTTAATCACGATTTAACCAAAGCACTTGCTAAAGCAACCGCTAATTTTTTAGTGGTTTCATTCACTACAGACTGGCGTTTTTCCCCCGAACGTTCGCATGAAATTGTTAAGGCGTTACTAGATAACGATGCTAATGTGAGTTACGCAGAAGTCGAGTCGCAACATGGTCACGATGCATTTCTACTGCCTAATGAACATTATGAGGGCGTATTTAGAGCTTATATGCAAAAATTGACCGATGAATTAGCTAACGCCCAGCAAGATGGAGAGCAGAAATGAGCAATATATCTCCAGAGTTTAAACTGATTTCCGACTGGATTACACCAAATAGCCGCGTGCTAGATTTAGGCTGTGGTGATGGTCAACTTTTAAAACATTTGACCGACACTTACTCTATTACTGGTTATGGTATGGAGATAGATCCTCAAAAGAATATTCAAGCCATGAACAAAGGCATTAATGTGATTCAAAGTGATTTAAACAATCATGACATTTGCGAATATTTTGATAAAGACTCGTTTGATTTCGTCATTATGACTCAAGCGCTTCAAGTGGTGAGTCGTCCAGATATATTATTAGATGACATGTTGGCAGTAGGTAAACAGTGCATTATTACCTTCCCTAATTTTGGTCATTGGCGCATGCGCTTACAACTACTCTCAAAAGGACGCATGCCTGAGACTGACACCCTGCCTTATCACTGGTATGACACGCCAAACATTCACATGTGCACCTTCAATGATTTTGAAGATTTATGTGAAGAAAAAGGCCTTGAGGTCGTTGCTAGAACCGTTGTTAACGCAGAACACAGAAGCTCGTTAGGGATGAGAATTGCCCCTAACTGGTTAGGTGAAGTTGCTTTATATAAAGTTCAAAAAAAGACCTAGTTACTAACACCTCTTACTTACTTTTCGAATAACCAGGTTTTAAGTTACCAGGCCTGGTATATCTGTCACAATTTACAGTCATAATTCTAGCAACTAGCTAATTCCTAGCCATCCCATACAAATAAGCAAAATATGATATTCCAATCTACTGCTTCCAGTTTTTATATACTCTCATATGCAAAGTAACTATTACTCTAGCTACGGTAACAAAATTTGAAACGACTTCTCTCTTCTAAACTCATTTTAATTGGTTATGCGCTAATCGCAGGTTTTTTGCTACTTAGCATTCAAGTCTTTGAGAGTAATGACGCTGAGTTAGAAAAGCACTATAAGAAACTCTTAGCAAGCCAACAGCAAGTTCATTTAATAGAGCAAATGCAGTTACACGCTAAGAACCGATTAATTTTGCTCTCCCAAGCGCTTATTGAAGACGACCCTTTTATTCAGGATAAATATATTCAACAGTTATTGATTGAAGGTGAAAATTTTATCCGAACCCGTAATATACTTCTTCAATCAGGTTTGGACACAGAGCAACAGCAAATTATTAACAATCAATATAACAATATTAAAACGAATGGTGAACGCCAAAACATAGCGACTGACTTCATTTTAGATGGTAAGCGCAAACAAGCTGAGGACTTACTAGTAAAGAGCATACCGATTCAAACTGAAACTTTAAATAATTTCTTGATGCTCTCTCAAGCCCTTTATATAAATTCCAAAATAGCAGAAAAAGAATACCAAGAGGTATTAGAAAAAGATGAAGTTTGGTCTAGCTTACTTCACGTTAGCTTACTTGCCTCAATACTCATATTGGCACTATACAGTTATCGCCAAGCTCGTCAAATTGAAAACAAACAAGAAAATGAAGTTCTCATCCTAGCTGAAGAAGTAGACAACCAAATCTATATTAATGCTTTAGATGCCCATATTCTGCATGCCGTAGATGAATATATTGTACTAGTCGATATAAACGGCGAATTTATCCGCATGAACCCAAGCTTAGAAAAGTTAATAGAGCATCCACTTCTATATAAAATCACCAATATTTGGGCAATGTTACAACAGAGCTCCCCTGAAACAGTTTCCAAAAAAAGAATTACCCAACAGATATTAAAGAACGGCGTATGGAAACAAGAGACGGAACTAAATGAGCCGTTTAATTGCTATTCTTTATGTGAAATAAGACCTTTCCAATCCGATGAAATTAAAGAGGCATCCTATTTATTGGTGATAAAAGACATCACCGAATTAAAACAAACCCAAGAGGCCCTAGAAATACAAGCAAACTATGATGCGGTAACAGACCTACCAAACAGACACTTCTTTCAAAAAACTTTATTAGAATTCACAGAAACTCAAAACCAAGCCTTGTCAGTACTCTATATTGACCTTGATGACTTTAAAAATGTAAATGATTCATTAGGACATCATTATGGAGATCAGCTATTAAACCTTGTGAGTGAACGCATGCAAACCGTTCTGTTTGAGTTCTATTTCAATCACTTTCACCTGGCACGTATCGGAGGTGATGAATTTGCGATTATTTTATTGTTAGAACCCGCTAGCTTAAAAGAAGAAAGCCAAACCTTAGCTAACTTGATAATCAAAACAGTGAGCGAACCTTATAATATTGCAAACAACCCCATAGAAATTGGTTGCAGCATAGGAATAGCCCTTTTCCCTGAACAAGCCGACACCTCTATCAAGCTAATGCGCCATGCCGACTTAGCGATGTATCACGCCAAACATAGCGGAAAACAGCGATGCATTCTTTTCAATTCAAATATTGAAAAAGATTTAGAACAAAAAATCATCCTGAGAAATCGAATAGAAACCGCCTTGGCTGAAAACGAATTTATTTTGCATTTTCAACCACAATACAATCTTAAAACCATGGAAATTATTGGTCTTGAGGCCTTAATTCGCTGGCATAGTGATGAAGTTTGTTATCGACCTGATGAATTTATACCGTTTGCGGAACAACATGGTCTGATCCATTTAATAGACAATTATGTTATTAAAATGGCCTGCCAGCAAATTGCTGATTGGCAACAACAAAACATTCTTGTGCCAAGGGTAGCCATCAACATATCCAGTCAGCAGATAAACTCTAAAAACATCTTAAAATTAATCGATGACCAAATCGTTAACCATAATTTAACGGGAGAAAATTTTGAGTTAGAAATAACGGAATATTCCCTGGTAGAAAACCTTAAAAAAGAAGGTGAGCAAGACTCATGGTTATTGCACCTTCATCAAAAAGGCATACATATTTCCATAGATGACTTTGGAACAGGCTACTCATCACTCAGTTATTTACAGCACATGAATATCAACAGACTCAAAATTGACCGCAGTTTCATTCAAGAAATGACACATGAAAAAGACAGCCAAAGTATTGTTTCCAGTATTATCGCTCTCGGGCACAATGTGAATGCGACCGTGCTTGCCGAGGGCATTGAAACTGAAGAGCAACGTCAATTATTAATTGATCTATCTTGTGATGAAGGTCAAGGGTATCTTATGCATAAACCCTTACCTCCAGAAGATATTGCGAAGATTCTGAAGTCTTAAAACAAGGTTTTTGACAAATCTCAGAGCCTCTCTATCCCCCTTATTCATAAAAGCCTAGCTTAATCCATTAACAAGAACACTCTTATTGAGAATTGTTTGCATTTACAATTCAGCTTGGTTTTGCTATCCTAGTTATAAATAAAAACAATTATCATTTGAAACCTTATGTCCACACCTCCACATTCAACACCTCTATCACAATGCCACAATGGTCAAGTTAGCCAAATAGTTGCTTTAAACGGTGATTTAGAAATCAAAATGCGCCTAGTAAACCTTGGTTTTCATACTCATAGCGTAGTAGAGATGATTTTAACTCGTGGACAAAACCTGGTTGTCAGTGTTGACGGTAGTCGTTTTGCCATCGATAAAAAGATTGCCGAATTTATTCAAGTAGAACCTTTAGCATGACTGTCATTAAACCAAAAATTAAATTTAAAAAACAAGCACAGCCTGGCAAACATGCCTACCAAATAGGATTAATTGGAAATCCAAACTGTGGTAAAACTACCCTGTTTAACCGATTAACGGGTGCCCAACAAACCACAGGCAACTGGCCTGGCGTTACGGTTGAACAAAAGTCTGGCTTTTTTGAATTAAATGATAAGTCGTACCATTTAATAGACTTACCTGGAGTGTATAGCTTAGAACAATCTACTCACTCAGGCTTAGATGAAAAAGTTGCTACCGACTATTTACAATGCCAGCCTACAGACCTAATTTTAAACGTAGTTGATGCTACAAGCTTAGAGCGTCAACTATTTTTAACCGCACAATTACTGCACATGGGGCTGCCTGTCGTTGTCGTTCTTAACCGCATGGACCTTCTTCAAGAACGTAACTTGCGAATTGATGTGGATAAGCTATCTGAAGAACTGGGTTGTCCAGTTATCCCTGTATCTGCTTACTATAATAAAGGAATCGACCAGCTTAAACAGCATTTACCCCAAATGCTAAATAAACACTCAGACCTCCATTTTGACCTGCCTGAGGTATTGCATAATTCTGTTCATGCCGTAAGAAACGAGCAAGAAAATTCAGATTCTGACTCTTGTTGGAAAACACTGCAGATGCTCATAGAGCCAACCTTTGCACCATTAGAATTACAAAGTTTCTGCCAAGCAGAAAAGAAAAAGTTAGAAACGCATTATGAGGAAGATTTAGCACTGATTGCCGCTGATTTATATTTTCAGTTTGCTCATGATGCCACCCATTCTAGCCAAGAAAACACTGATCAATTTACACGTAATACAACCGATAGAATTGATCGCTGGACACTTCACCCTCTTTTTGGAATGCCAATATTCTTAGGCATCATGTACCTGGTTTTTGCACTTTCGATTACCGTAGGTAATGCCTTTTTAGATTTCTTTGATTTAGGGGCACAAGCCCTATTTGTTGATGGGCCAACGGCATTATTAAACTCTATCAATGCTCCTAGCTGGCTTATCGCCTTTATAGCACAAGGTATTGGTGGTGGAATGCAAGTAGTAGCCACTTTTATTCCAGTCATCGGCGCGCTATTTCTTCTGTTATCGATTATGGAAGAAACTGGCTACATGCAAAGAGCTGCCTTAATTATGGATGGTTTAATGCGTCGACTAGGCCTTTCTGGCCAGGCGTTTATACCTTTAGTCGTTGGGTTTGGTTGTAATATTCCAGCCGTTCTGGCGAGTAGAACCTTACCAGACCAACGCGACCGAATTATGACCGTTATGATGACGCCGTTTATGTCTTGTAGTGCCCGTTTGACCGTTTATGTTATGTTCGCCACAGCCTTCTTTAGTGATAACGCTGCTTTAATCGTGTTCTCACTCTATTTAGTAGGTATTTTAGCCGCCATCTTAACGGCAATTATCTTAAAGAAAACATTGTTACCAGGTGAAGCGCCATCACTATTAATGGAGCTACCCATTTACCACAAACCAGCCATTATCAATGTATTGTTGAATACAAGAAATAAGCTAAAAAGTTTTATTCTAGATGCCGGTAAAATTATCGTTTTGGTTGTTTTAGTATTAAACTTTTTTAATAGCCTAGGTACAGATGGAAGCTTTGGCCATGAAAACCAGCCAACTTCTGTGTTAAGTACCGTGGCTAAGGCTGCGACTCCAATCGTTGAACCTTTGGGTATTACCGAAGAGAACTGGCCTGCTACGGTTGGATTATTTACAGGTCTATTAGCCAAAGAAGTCGTCGTGGGTTCTTTAGATGCTTTATATCAAAGTTCGTCAACTGAAGAGGTTGATGCCAATAATTATCAATTTGTTGCCGCCTTACAAGAAGCATTAGCGACCATTCCAGACAATGTTTCAAACATTTTTTATGACATTCAAGATCCACTAGGACTGCAATCTATTGACGATGTTGCCGATAAGAGTGCTATTGCTGAAGATCAGGGGTTTACCCTGTCAACTTTAGACAAAATGGCAAAATATTTTGATGGCCAAATTGGTGCCTATGCCTATCTACTTTTAATATTACTGTACTTTCCTTGCGTGGCAACATTTGGTGCAATTAAACAAGAACTAGGCTGGCGCTGGGCGTTATACAGTGGTAGTTGGAGCATGTTTTTAGGCTACAGTGTCGCCGTAGGTTTTTATCAAACGGCAACGTACACGCAACACCCTCAGCAATCTTTAACTTGGCTTGGATTAATTGCTCTCGCTTTTGCAATACTCTACGGCGCGTTGTGGCAGCAAGGAAAACCGTATCGTGCGATCAAAACGAAGTTAAATTAATCAGCAGGAGGTGGCATGATTTTATTAGACTTAAAACGTTATATTAAGCAACATCAACGCGTCACCTTACAAGATATTAGACACCATTTTGACCTTGATGAGCCGGCTGCTATTGGCTTAATGGAGCCCTTATTACAGCAAGGCTATATCCAAGAGTTATCCAATAACTCTGCTGTTGAATCCTGCTCCACAGGGAAATGTTCAACCAACTGTCATCAAGTCAGCAAAGGTGCTGAGTTTCAATGGGTAGACAAACCTCTAAAATCGCTATCAATTCCGGTACAAATTATTTAGAATGGCCTAAGTATTTTGTTTGTAGTCCCTGGAGCGCATTAATTAAATGAATAAATGGTTTAGAAAAGGTAACGCACGCCGTTTTCATCGCGTGGATATGCCTACACGTTTTTTTATTGTGCCCAGCTCGCCTATTAAAGATCGCGAAATTTATGCGACCGGTGCAGACTACTTCCCCACTAACTATGTGAATATGATTGAAACCCGTAAATACGATACGATTCGTTCGGTTGAAAAAATCAAAGAACAGAGTGCACTGGTTACAGAAATATTTAATGACGTTATTGAAGACATTGAATTTTTTGGTGAATGTGCAAAAAACATCTCTCAAGGCCTCAACCCTAAAAGTGATATGACTTACTGGCTAACAGTAAATGAAAAGTTAAAAGGGTTTCACTCCATTCAACGTATTCAGGCATCATCCCCCAAGACCTTTCAATACCTATCAATGATAGAAGAAAAATATCTCAGCTTCTTAAAGCGTATGGTTGAAAGCATCAACAAATCAACGCCAGAACATTTTGAAGTAGAGGGTGATTTACCTATTGGTTTTAAACTTGATGAAATGATGACGGTTTTTGAACAACCGAAATTTGCAAGAATCCCACTGATTCAGGCGATGTTACATCTATCGGAATTCTTAGAAGCTTATCTCAATGTTTATCGACAAATAAATGATGACAACTACCTCAAACAATTTCCACAAGAGTGGCCATTAAAAGAGGCTAATGTCAGCGCCAGTGGTATAGCGATATACCTACCAAAACTATTTGATTTATACTCTCGAGTTGATGTTTATCTGTACTTTGAAAAAGAAAATAGAATTCTAAACTTTGACGGCAGCGTTGTTGACTTGCGTGATGATAATGACAGCCATAAACAACGTATTGCAATTAACTTTGAGTTTCCTGATGGAAGAGATCAAGACTTTTTACAGCAACAAATTCAAAAGCAAGAAGTTAAAGAGTGCATGAAATTTGCTTTGTACTCTTAAACGCACTACCGCTATCTTAAATAACTACGAGAATAAAATAATCAATGCCTGGAAGTAATCACGATGTCGATGCTAGTTTTATGGATGCTCTGCCCTTCTCAGTGAGAGAAGCTGCAACTGACCTTATCCGTTATGCTAGCCTCAAAGATATGTTAGAAATTCGTCAAGAAGGGCCAACTGAATTTTTACAAAGTCGTTTTAATTTAAACCAAGAGCAATGGCTACAAGTCGTGAATGCCGTCATTATGACTAAGGTGAGTTATTTTCAAGTTGAACTTCACTTTCCTAATCGATATATAGACAAGTTGATTGAGATTGCTTGTTATGCACACGGCATGTCGTCAAATGACCCTATTGAACTTTATCAATCCGTTCTATCTGACCATCCAAACTTTGCCGCTTGGATAAAAAATGCCATTCAAATTAAACAACAAAATTTACGCTTTGCCCATACCCAAAGCTTATAAATCAACATACCCTTAAACTACAGCTCAACAATAAGTTATTCAAACAATTTGTGTGTTGTTAGTTAATAAGGCAATGCTACTGAAAGCATAGAATCCCTGAGCTCTTTACGCTGTTCAAACAAGGTAATCTGCTGCTCCTGCTCTACCGTTAATAAATTAAATTCAACCCCTATACGGTATGGATAAAGCTCATCATCAGACTCAAGCTGTGAAAGAACTTTACCTCTGCAAACCAACACTTCACCATCTATTTCCATAAACACATCCATAATACTGAACAGCTCATAGGGTGACGTTGATAAAAAACTAAAACCACCAGCACTTAAATTAACACGGTAATTCATCCATTCTCCCGAACGAGAGATTTCACGATAAGCCTCTTTAAGACGCTCTAAAACCGTCGCTTGAAGGTTAAGCTTATCGACCATCAAACGTAAAACTTTGGCTGGCAAAACGCCGTTTTGCGCTAATTTATCCAGGTTAGTAACATAGTCTTTATCATCAAATAATGGTGGAGATTCTTTTGCGTAAATAAAGATTTTTCCATCAACACTCGTTTTAATCACATGTTGTAATTCATCAATATAACCATCAACGTGTTCATACAGGCCTAAAATAAGTGGGGCAATAGATGAAGATTTTTTACTCGATGGCGGAGTAAATTTTGCATCTTCTCTGGTACGAAACTTATAGTCATGCGCCAACCTAGGATCACTTGACTCCATTAAGTGCTCCAGTAGCCACCACAGAAAATCAATTCTATGATTAAGAACATAAAAGACATACAGCGCATTAGAACTTGCATCAAACACCTTATCAAGCCAACCTGATAACTGCGCATTACATTCACGCAACTGCTCTTCTTCTTTTGCAGAAATCAATTGTCTGCGCTCGGCACCGAGGTGATGACCATAGCGGTCAACTGGCTCTAGGTGCATAGGCAAAATCACGTCATAACGAAAGTGACGGCGAGCATTAGACATAGTTGAGATTTCCTTTCATTTTTAAGTAGAGCATTGTGTAAGTCATTAACTTCGTGAAATGGGCTGTAAACCATTGCATGGTTTATTTTCAAAAGCAAAAGCTTGACCAAAGCCTTTAACATAACCCCCTTTTTGAATCGTAAATTCAAACAGGTGAAAATCACTTAACCCTCTTAACACCGAAATAACTTCACCAAACTTCTCTGCAAACTCATTTAACAAATCAGAATAACCCTTATCACTCGACAATACTTCTGCAACGCTCAACTGTAACGTCATACGTTCTCTAGCAAAAAGTTGTTCTGTTTGTGCTTCATCAGCCAGTAAAATCGCACTTAGCAGGCCTGGTGTATTTAAATCTGTTGATGATTCATTGCGCTCAATTAACCCTAATAGATTTTGAGTATGCTTAGCAAGCTCACTTACAAAAATATAGAGTTTCTCATTTTCAAAAATAAAAGGGGCAACACTGGTTTCTAAAGCACCCTGATTATCTAATGTACTTAAGATTAAACTTTTACGACTTTTAAAAAAGGTTTCACACTGTTGTTGATTCGTCATGTTCTCAAATCCACTGCTTAACTGAAACTGATTAACTTTGTTTGCAGCCAAGCTGAAATAAGCTCTATTTCAGGCATACAAACTTGGTGTTCCATTGGGTAAGTCTGCCACTCAACATTAAAGCCTTTGCTTTCTAGAAAACTTCTAGAGTCTTCAGCCACTTCAAGAGTAATCACTTGGTCATAGGTTCCATGCGCCATTAAGATAGGCAACGTTTGATTGTTGATTGATGATTCCTCAAAACACGGTTCTGGATAGTAAGTTGATAAGGCTAATACTCCCGCAACACTTTCTGAAAAATTAAGACCTGTATGCAATGCCACTAACCCACCTTGAGAAAAACCAGCCAAGACAATCTTATTTGCTGGAATCCCTAGGGCCATTTGCTCTTCAATTAGCTCCATCAAAACCGCACTGGATTTTTCTAAACCGGCGATATCAACCCTATCCGCAATATTCATAGATAAGATGTCATACCATGAACGCATGGCCATACCACCATTTACCGTTACGGGTTGCACCGGTGCATGCGGAAACACAAAACGTATAGCATGGTTAGTGGGTAAACTTAATTGAGGTAAGATGCCTTCAAAATCATGGCCATCTGCACCCAGTCCATGCAACCAAATAACAGCGGAATTTGCCTCAACCTTGGGTTCGACAACAATACTTTGATCTAAATCTTTTAGGGTGTAATTGGAATTCATCGTTCTGCCTAATTTAAACAATCAAAAATATAAAGCCCATTTAACCAGGCCTGGTAACTTACAAAATCAATCTTAAAATACACTGTCTTGATTTTGTGAGCGCTTTGTTTACTTTCTATCGTGAGTTATTTTGTATGCTCTGCTAGAATAACTCCATTTTAAAGGGTTAAACTCAAAATGAGAAACCCAATTACAATTCAAAACCAGACTCTATCGAGTACAAATTAAGAATTTGTACCTTCAAACGGGAATTATCAATGCGAATGCCTCTCTTTATTAGCTTAGTTTTATGCTCAATATTGCTATCAGCTTGTGGTAAAAAAGGCCCTCTTTATTTACCTGAAGAGCCTAAAGAAGCTCACAACACTCAGCAACCTAGCACACAAAGTAGTGCATTACGTTTACAGGTCCTTGAAAATCAATCGCAGCAGGAAAAATCATGACTCAAGCATTTAGCTTAAAAAACGATGGCCTTTATGCCGAAAACGTCAATATCGAATCTTTAGCTAAAGAATACGGTACACCACTTTATATCTATTCGCGTAGTGAGTTTGAAAACCGTTGGCTGGCGTTTGATTCTGCTTTTGGTTCACAACCTCACCTGGTTTGTTATGCGGTTAAAACCAACTCAAATATTGCGGTGTTAAATGTATTAGCTAAGCTTGGAGCAGGTTTTGACATTGTTTCTTTAGGTGAATTAGAACGCGTATTACAAGCTGGTGGCGACCCTAAAAAAGTCGTTTTCTCAGGTGTGGCTAAACAGTCGGTTGAGATTCGTCGAGCCTTAGAAGTGGGAATTCGCTGTTTTAACCTTGAATCACACGCTGAATTAGATCGTATTCAAGCGGTTGCTGAAGAAATGGATTTAATTGCGAATATTTCCATTCGTGTTAACCCTGATGTAGACGCCAAAACGCATCCCTATATTTCAACAGGCTTAAAAGATAATAAATTTGGTGTGGATATTACAACTGCGCCAGAGTTATATGCTGATGCTAGTGCTTGTTCTCACATTAACCCGATTGGGATTGATTGCCACATCGGTTCTCAGCTAACCGAGATAACCCCGTTTGTTGACGCCTTAGAGCGTGTTTTAGCCTTAAAAAATACGTTATCTGAAATGGGTATAGATATTCATCATTTAGATTTAGGTGGCGGACTAGGAATTCAATATACAGATGAAACCCCTCCACCGATTAAAGAGTACATTCAAGCATTGCTTACTAAGTTAAATGACTCTAGCATTGAAGTGATTATTGAACCAGGCCGTGCGATTGCTGGTAATGCTGGCGTATTAGTCACTGAAGTGGAATATTTAAAACCAACAGAACACAAAAACTTTGCCATTATTGATGCGGCAATGAATGATTTAATCAGACCTGCTCTGTACCAAGCTTATCAAGAAATTGTGCCTGTTGTTCCAAGAACCGATGGTCACGAAGCACAGTGGGACTTAGTAGGTCCTGTTTGTGAAACGGGGGATTTCTTAGGTAAAGACAGAACACTTAATTTAAAAGCAGGCGATTTGCTGGCGGTTAAATCTGCTGGGGCTTATGGATTTACCATGAGTTCTAACTACAACACCCGACCACGTGCAGCAGAAGTCATGGTAAAAGGTGACCAGGCCTGGTTAATTCGTCCACGTGAAACCTATGAAGACTTAATGGGTTCTGAACAGATTATTCAAGACTAAACTAGTTCTAGTCTTACTATGTTATTTTAAGTCCGTGAAGCTAAACACAAATACCGAGCTTCCCCTTGGAATAAATTGTGTAATGCTCTTAACGAATTGAACGATTAAAAAATGCTGCTGTTTGAGTGTAGCTCGCGAAACGAGTTCAGCATTTTCAGTGAAAGAGTTTAGAGCTTACCAAGTTATGGAGCGGGGTTCATTTTTTTGGTTACTATTTTGTTGAACGACAAAAAAGTAACGGGAAGCCTAAATTTGAAATTAAAGATTTATAGATATTAAAAGGCTTCTCAATAATGACTCAGATACAATCTGATAAATTTGAACAGAGTTCAATAAAATAGCAACAAAAACTACTCTTGCCTTAATTGACTCGCTTGCCAAAGATGCAAAGTAGACAACTGCTTAGCTCCTGGCAATACATTACCCAGTCCTCTTACTCTTAGAATTGAATGCATCTCCATCACCTGGTTAATTTTTTCAGGATTCTCTGGCAAATGAGAATGCGTTAACGCCCCCCAAATACCTTCATCATCTTGCCAGGCAACCAAGATGGCTTCACCCTGCTGAGCTGAATTGAAATCCGTTAACCAAATATGCTCATGAACCTGGCTTAAAGCAATCCAATCCTCTAAACCATGCAATGCCTTGGGCTCGCTATTTAAACGCTGTTTTAAATGCTCTTTAGTTGCCGTATGTAGCTTTACTTTAGCAGGGCTGACTTTATCAATCACTAAGAGTAACCAGGCCTGGTAGAGCTCAGTCACCTCAACCAAATAACGACAACTACCTATTTTACTTATCGCTTCGGACTCAAGTTCTAAAAACTCTGCTGTTCGGTAAGTGTCTTCTAACTGTGCAATCATGCTTTGGCATTGCATCGGTCTGCAAGGCAGTTGTGCCAAAGCATGATGCAGTTTTGAACCAATTAATTCTGGAAAACGTGCCGCTAAAGAGAGTGCCATAGAATTGATTCTTGGCAATGACTGCAGCGCGGTTAAACGTTGTTCATCCAATAAACAGGTTTCAACTTGTGCTGCAATTTCTGGGCTCACCCAACGTAGTCGTAAATTGGTTAAAAACTTAATCGTTTCCGCACCACCCGGCCAGCCCACCGTAGCGGCAATTTGTGCACGTTTACCTGATAACAAAGCCACAATTTCAGGCTCTTCTAATTTGGAGGTAATTAAACGCCAAGCCAACATCGGCGCATGATCAAGTAACTCAAGCACTTGAGGGTATTTACCTGCGTAATGCAATAATGTCATTTGATGGGAAGGAAACAGAGCACAACTATCTTGCACCCATTGTGGAATTTGCTTACGCCAGTCTGAAAAGTATTGGTGGTTTGACCAAGCCATAATTTTAAAATAGGTTGGGTAATTTGGAATCGGCTGGGCATTCATCATCATGTTGTCCCAGCT
>JGI10211J14876_10000394_pt1 | contig 18644 bp, 26 predicted proteins | sample Etolagsediment_FD_14876 | JGI IMG/M metagenome (IMG submission 14876)
AACCTTATCACGGTGGTTGAGTTTTTGACCTATGTTTAAATATATTTAAACATAGATTTTTTATAAAATTATCCTTTATAAAGCACCACGACATAATTAAAGATATATACAAGTATTCATATTAAAATATGGAAGAATATTTAACTGAATTGCAACATTTTAATGATGAATCTAGATATTTCGAAGGTCGAAAATTATTAAGTAAAATAAAAAAAGATAGACAAGATATATTTCATAATTTACAATTCATTGCACGAGTTTTAGATATGAAGTCATTGCAACCACACAATATGTATTATTTTTATGATTATCCTGATAATGTTTTATTAGAAATAATTAAAATCAATCCACAACTTATAAATACAATTTTCAAGAATGACTATGATAATCCATTTTTTATATTAAAATTAATGGATGATGAATTGGGGGAGAAAGTTTATTTTATTGAGCGAGCATTGAAAATTGGAAGTGATGTATGTGAATATATTGATGAAGAATTATTGAAAAATCCAAATTTTGTTTTGAGAATGGCTCGAATAAATAAAGATATTATTTCATATGCTGATGATGAATTATTTACTCGACAAACATTTGTTTTGGGAGCAATGCAAATTGATATTGAATTAACATTGGAAAAAGCAGATATATGGTTATACACAGATCCAGAATTTATAAAAAAAGGATTGGAAATTAACAAAGAAGTTTTTTCCAAGAGATGTGAAGAATTATGTATTGATTATGAAGACTCGCTTGAACCATCTTGATTCAGATAATCCATGATTTTCTTATGTTCAGCAATACATTCAGCTTTATTCATAGCATTGTAAAAATCATATTTCAAAAATCTAAATTTATCTTTGAGTTGTTTTTCAGTGAGATCTGGATGCTGTTCTTTTAGATCCTCCACGAAGATAGATAACATATTTGTTTTTTTAATACCATGTGCACTTGCTTTCATATTATAATAATCTCTGTATGTTGCACCGTTGAACAATATTCGTTTATATATAATATTTTTGTTTTTCTCAAATTCGACCAAATCCTCCTTATGTATGTTGAATATTCGAATAAGACCTAATGGAATATTTGTTATTTCTCTTTTGATAATTCCAAATAAAAACAATTGTTTACAATGAATATTCCATCCATGTAAATAATTATAATCATCATCATTTGTCATTATATAATTTACACGGTTTGACCAAAACTGCTTAATACATGATGGTTTAACATTATACTTTTCAAATATACAAGTATAACAACTACTGATTATGGAATAATTCATTATATTTGTTCTGTTTTGTGATGTGTTAAAACCCATGCTTATATTTGAATCAGATAAGAAATATGGGTCTTTTTTTACAAACCAATCGACATATTCATGCACCAATGATTTATGCTTGAGCATAAATGTATAAAATGGAAATCCATTTGTCCAATCAATTATAAAATTATCATCAAACCATTGAAGCAATTCGGGAGATTGTGTATATTTATATGGTATAAAACTAAATGTAGGAGTGATTTTTCGAAGATCTTTTTTCAAATAGTTTTTTTCATATAATGTTTTAATTAACTCAAAAATCCGTGTAGTAGTGGAAGTATTTCCATACCATAAAAAATATGTATGAAATATTAAATATGTAAATGTTTGTCGAGTATCGTCATTCAAATTAGAATCGGCATATGAATCAAATAACCAAAGAATTTTTGGTAATTCTTTATCATATTGTTTTTGAGAATTATAATGTTTTTTTATAATGATTTCAATTAAATTTCTATAATCTTCTTTATTCAAATAATGACCATTATTAATCATTTTTTGAAGCAAATTGACATCAGTTGCTTTCTTTTGAATATAATAATAAATGAGTTTTTCGCCTTTTTTATTCCTAATATACTTTTCTTTCATTAATATATTCAGATCTTGAGGAGTAAGCTTAGATCGATTACATATTGCGAAAATACTCTTAATACTATCGAGATATTCTTGAGGACTGAGTTTGAATGTATCGACGTTATTCATTTTTTATTTATAATATGACATTAATATTTTAAGTATTATATTTATCAATTTTAATTTTTTTTATTAAAAAAAATGAATAAAATAAGGTAAATTCCCATGTATTTTATTAGTTATTAAAAAAAATGTCGTACTACACAGGTAATACGAATAATTGGTTTGTAAATGGGGTACGTCAGGTTACCTCTGGAGGTGGAGCAGTGAGACATACATATACTCCATATGGATATAATCCCCATGCCGCCCCTCAGCCGGTTTATGCATATCAACATGGATACCAAGGATATAATCCTCATGCTCCTCGGCCAGTTTATACCCCTCAAAAACCTAAAAAGAAAGGAAAAGTAGGAAAGAATGAAACCCCTTCGGAATTTGTTGCAATTCAATTAAATTTTACGATCCTCCTAGCGGTGGCGATTATACCACTCTAGCAAGTCTTTTGCCTCATAATACCAGTCTTAGTGAAATGCCAAGACAATGCCCAACATGTATGTTCGTCGAACAAACCGATGGAAAAGATATTGTTATCACATTGGCTAAAGAATATTCTAATGAACGTTTCAAAGAAATCACTTTTGAAGAATGGGGATACTATGATTATATCACCGTTACCAGTAATCATAAAGCTCTTACTGAAATCAAACGAATTAAGAATTTGGTTGATGAATGGGTGTAAAAAAACTGATACCTATTTTTTTTCGATTTTATTTTATAATATATTTAATAAAAACACCCACACGCACACGCACACGCACACTCGCAAGCACCAACACGCACACACACACACGCACACGCACACGCACACACACACACGCACACACACAAGATGTCTTTAAAGGCGAAGATTCCCTACAAGGAGCTCGCACTGCTACTTGTGGAATGTCGCAAAAGGCACTGGATGGGAAGGCACTGGATGGGATGGCGCCGCGCCATGTGGGCGGAGATCAACAAGATCCGCAGTGACAACGGCTACCCGACGATCAACTTCGAGAGTCCCCAGACTACGACCGCGACTGGGCACCGCAATGACTGTGGAACTGGTCCTGCTGAGGCTACTGAAGCTGCTGAGGCTGAGGTGGCTAAGTGTCGCACGGACTGGGGAACTGGTCCTGATGCTGAGGCCGGTCACGAGAAAGGGCTCGCCGTTCAGGCCGCAATCAACCGCGGCGACGGTGGGGACGCACTCAACAATGCGGCAGACATGCTCAGCTATCTTTTAGGAATCCCCGAAAGTNAGATCAGGGAGATCAAGGAGAAGTTCAACAAGTAGAGTTGAGACTCTGCTTTTTATAAATTTAATTAATTTTTTTTTTTAGATTTCCATTTCATAATAATCAAAACCACTACGTTTGACTCTTTTAATCTTGTCATTATGCTCCTGCATCCTAGCCATTTCTTCTGCATCTGTATACCCATTAACTTTTTCGACACCATTTGATTTCATGTCATCAATTGCTTTTTGAAGCATTTGCTTACCAAGCGTTTGATGTTGATAATCTTCATAAACAACCCACCATCTAATTTTTCCTGTAGTAGGATCATAATCAATATATGCTACTTTTTCATCATTTTCAGGATTAGTATATTCATATCTAACATCATTATTGTTCCTTTTCAGTTCTTCAGATGAATAGAATCGTTCATTGAAATCTGTTAGATTTAGCTGCGTTGGCTGCTTTTTGGGAGCATTACTAAGGAGAAAATAGGTGCCGCCTAATCCAGCCGTACCACAAAGTACAACTTTGTTACAAGCAATTGCTTTGGAGATTCGAGCAAGCATCTTTTTTTATTTGTATTTTTAATAATTTGTTTATAAATAATTAAAAATCAGTTTTTTATGTAAAAATTCACTGAGGAGCAGTAACGGTCGATGGATGACCAGTCGTTAAATAATATTTCTTTGATAAATATGGCGGAGCAGTTAAATTATTTGCAAGATCATCAAGTGTACCGGGAGGATTTTTGCATATTTGTTCAATTTCATATGGTTGAAGGGCATATGGGTAGTATCTGAATTTTGACATATATCCTTGGTAACCGCCAAAATAATTTATATGCAAGTCTTGATAGTTCAGCTTGGGAACACTACTTAGTTTGTGGCGTTTGATCAAGGAACAGTTCAAAAATATATCAAGTGATTGACCAACAAGGATTAATGCAATATTGACCCATTTACCAACGGGAATGGTGATTATCGTTGAATCACGAGGATTATTCCATGTATTCATGTTAATACTCAATTTATTCTCATTAGGGTAAAGCCAGACACCAGGGGCTTGAAGTAATGGGTAATGCACGGTTCCATCATTAACAGTATAATCATCACTTCCCTTGTAGAAAATACATTTCATACCATCATCACCTGAACAAGATGACGAATAGAAGTTAGAATCCTTAATATAGAGCCACATAGAATAAGTGAATTCTATACCATAACGACCATCATGTGATGCTTGAATTTGACTTGCGGGAATGAGTTTGCTTGTTGATCCCTCAATGATTCCAGGGACTAAATAAGGACTAAGTTCCATACCAGTGGAGTAGTCTTTATAGAGTCTGTAACCGAGATAGACAAGAAGCAAAACCACAACAACAATCACTGCAATCTTAATGTATTTTCCAGCATTTCCTTTAGTACTATTGCCTGCTTGAGCATTATTTCCTGAATTATTAAAATTATTATTGTTATTATTTACCATATTATATATTAATATAGTAATATTTTTTTTATAAAAACGTATTTAATTTATGAACTCTCGTCGGTGATTTCTCCGTTATCATATGAACTGAGAGAGAAAGTGGATGTACCAAGAGGTCCTTTGGCGTAAATACTCGCGATTTCCTGAGGATTTAATGCATAAGCGAAATACTGAGTTCTACCAACCTTACCATAGAAACCATTGCCATATGTCATTACGAGTTTATCATTACTCTTATTCACCGGAATACCCTGAAGGACACATGATCTTTCGAGTTTGCCATTGATATAAAGATCAACGGTTCTGTTACTAAGCACATAAGTTATATTCACCCATTTCTGGAGCGGAATATTATGGACATCGCACGATTCTACAGAATTTGTTCCAGTAGTGGAAGTGACAACCTTGATGGAGTTCTTGAGAGGATAGAACCAGATACTGGGACTGTGTCTGTTGCTCTGATTACCCTTCCATAGAAGATTCTTCCATTTGCCGAATTTATAGTTCCAGTCACGGACATAGACCCAAGAACTGTATGAATAATCCATTCCCTCAGGAGGATCAGGGACAGTAATACCTGGACGAGTAAGCCATGCATCAATTGGTGTTCCTACAATCATCGGTTTATAAGTACTTTCCTCACTATTACGATTAATAGCATAAATGATGTAATAAACAATAACAAAAATGACAAGAACAATTACTATAACCAAAATGACTTTTGTTAATGTGCTGGTTTTTTTGAAACGAGAGAGTAAACCATTTCCAACACTGTTATTTCCAGATGATCTTCCAGTGTTATTACTGTTAAAATTATTATTATTACTCATATTTATATACTATCTTTAGATTATTTTTTTTTTCATTAATTACAATTTAATGAACTATCAACAGAAGTATAAACAGTTGAATCATTTGTAATCATTCCGCCTGTGGCACTGTATATTGAACTCATATAACTATTAACTTTATTATTAAGCGTCATGAACTTTCTTAATCCTTTTTTATAAAGCAATTCTATATTTTCTGGCGATAAAACCCTGTTGTAAAATTTGAATTCACTAATGAATCCTGGAAAACCAGTATTTTCAGTTAAGTTGCCGAGGAAATAAAGATTCTTATTTTTGATACTCGATGTATATAACGTGCCATTTGTATAACTCGAATATTCCATTTCTCCATCTCTATACAAACTAATGGAATTTCCCTCTAATGTACATAGAATATGAACCCATTTATTTACTGCTATGTTTTCCATAACGAAGTTTTCATTTTTACTTCCATTTGATAACATTATATACATATTGTTCATCTCAGGACCTAACCAGAACCCAGGGTATTGTACAATATTGGTAATATCACTAATATCATTGTTATAATAATCACCTCTATGGAATATCTCCTTATATAATCCATATCTGAAATTTGTCCATGTATAATTGGTAAGTGTTACTGGACGAGCAACATTTGCGTTATTATATAATGTATTATTAACGTAATTTGTTAAACCCTCACTGTTACCGGTAATATTAATCCAGAAACTATATGTGTATTGATTCGGAAGTTCATCGGTAAGATTAGTGTGATTTACCGTTAGACTTAGAGTATTGCCACTGATTTTGCCGGGATAATAATAAGTCAAATATGCTTTGTAAAAATCAATATAATCACTATCACTCATGGAAATTGCTCCAATAAATGGTATATTCTGATATAATACTAAATCATCATAATCGGCCGCTAAAGCAGTATTGGTTGTATAAATATTTCTTAACCATATAATTAGGATCGATAATGGAAGAATAACAAATACAATTAATAATACAATTTTTTGAACAACACTTAGATTAGCGAAACTTTTCTTCATTCTGTTTTTAATAGATTGAAAAAGCGCGTATGAAAGTTTATTTACATTATTGCTATTATTATTGACTACATTGATGTTATTGAATGAATTATTATTATTATTCATACTATATAATAGTTAAAGATAATTAGTTTTTAACTTTATATTTTTTCTCTAAGATCGATTTCATCTCGTCTTTATTACGGATTTTATCAATATTTTTGATAATAAGTGGGAAAGATATGCCTAGGATACCAATTACAACAACAAAAAATTTAATTCCACGATTAACTGGTATAAATTGAAGAAATCTATCATAATAGAAATAAAGGGCAAAAAGGAAGGTGAATAAAACTGCAAAGAATATGTAAGCGCGCATTTATAAATACTTTTTAGAAAAAAGTATCCAAAAATCTCAAAAATAAAAAAAAATGAAAAAATAATATGGATTTGTAATTGATTTTATTAAAAAATCTTTTACAATGTGTTGTTATTCTGGTGAGTTTTTCTCTTTTCAATCCCAAATTCAAGGAATTAGAATTGGAATTAATGCATGGTTAGCGCTTGAAGTGATAATATTTTCTGTTTTAATTTTCAAAGACTTTTATGATGATAAATTTGATAAAAATTTCGTTGATGCTAATTGTGGCTCACCATTCAGTGCGATTTTTGTATTGATATTATTTAACATGCATCAAATCGGTAATTTTTGGAATGTGTTTATATTGACATGTGTTCGTCCCCCTGGTTATTCTGAACAAGATCAATATGCTAAACATCTTCAATGCGTTGATACGATATATGTTTCAGTTTCTTATGGTATTTGCGCAGCATTTCGATTTTGGCCTTTTGGTCTATGGATTTGGTATTTGACCGATTTTAGCAAGGATTATTGTTATTCTGATAGAATTATGGATAGTCTTTACGTGATTTCCATTGTTCAATGTTTGGTCATGATGACATTTTTGATTTATGGTATTGTGATGTTTTTCATATGGTGTCCTCTGGCTACGAAAAAATGTCAAGAAGCCGCACGAAAAGCTAAACTTGAACATGAGAAGGAAACAAACGCAATTAAAGTCCGAGAATTGGAACGTATTGCTGAAGAAGCCAAGCAGCAACTCAAGGAAGTTACTCATGAGCGTGACATGATAGTATCTGAGCGCGATGAATTCAAAAGTCAAATTAACGAAGCTATTCCAGTGGAACATGTTGCCATTAGCATAATTGATGACAATGTAACTCAGATTGCAGCCAAAAGTCTCATTAATGAAATGCTTGATGAAAACAAAGAATAATTACTTTGTATTATTTTTATAAAAATGAAAAAATAATACTTATAATTCATAAAAAAAAAATAAATATTAAAAATGTGCTTACAAGATGTAATTGTAGAGATTAAATATATATTTAATACTAAATTGAAAAATAAGAAATATGTGAAATCAGGTAATAATCATGGGGATGAAGGATATTTTATTGAAAATATTTATGGCATTAAACCAAATAGCAAAAATTTACCTGATTATAAAAGATTTGAACTAAAAAAGAAATCAAATAAAATTACATTTGGTGATTGGTCAGCTGATGGATATTTATTTAGACAATGTCAAAGAATGAAAATTATAAACAAAATTCCATTTAATATTACTAAAGAATGCTATATGAAGTATTTTGGTAATTATAATCTTAAAAAAAAAAGATTTTCGTTTTCAGGTAGATGTATTCCAAAATTCAGTGAATGGTCTTATAATGGTAATAAATTTGAATTTGACAAGCATAATAATCTATTTTTAATATATTCTCATGATCACGATAAAAGAAATGTATATATTCCTGAATTATTCAGAAAACAAGAATATATCGTTTTACAATATTGGAAAATAGAAAATTTGAAACAAAAAGTTGAAAATAAATTTAATGTAAATGGTTTTATTGTATTCGAAAAGGATAAAGAAAATAAATATTCAAAATTGTTGATTGGTGATAGGATAAATATTGATAATTTTGTAAAAATGTTTAAGAATAACGATATTATATTCGATAGTGGTATGTATGATGGTAATTCTCGAAATTATTCTCATTTCCGAGCTAGCAATAGTATTTGGAAAAGACTAATCATCGAAGAATATGGTTAATATATATACCTAAATGATGTGCAAATTTACACGCAACTGCATTGCCAATTTGCATTATTTGTTCTTTTTTATTACCAATTAAAACATAATTATCAGGAAAACTCTGAATTCTTTTTAATTCCAATATAGTTAATCTTCTAATATTATCATCATCATATTTAACCAATGCGTCATATCCATCTTTCCAATATCTTGCCGGAATGGTATATGATGGTTTATCCATTTTGAGAAATTGAGCTCCAAAACCATTTTTTTTGAGTAACATTCTTGCTTTCTTTTTTTTTATACCATTAATAGCTTTTTCACTTAAATAATATTTTCTATCTACTTCACTTTTATCTAATAAAACTGTGGATACATTCAAACGATTATCTATATCAGTAATTACAGGTTTTATTTCCTTTGGAATAATATCTAGATCTTTCCTAACACCAACTATAATAACTCTGCGTCTATTTTGAGGAACACCAAAATCACTTGCATATAATTTATTTATGTGACAATTGTAATTTTCACCTAATTTTTCAATAATTATATCAATGGCTTTATCTTGATTATTTAATTTCATTGATAATATTCCCATTACATTTTCCATTATAAAAGCTCTCGGCTTAAAATAAGTAATATATTTATAAAACTCCATGAATAATGAGTTTCGAGGATCATTTTTATCTCTTTTTCCTGCCATACTAAATCCTTGACATGGTGGTCCTCCAACAATAATATCGATTTTTTGATTGTTCAATAGCGACTTTAACTTTTCCGGTCCGAATTTCTGTAAATCTTTGCAAAGAGCAAGATGATTATGATTTTTGGAATAACTTTCAATTGCTCTATCCCAAACATCAATTCCACAAATAATATCACAAGTTTTTTTTAATCCTTCAGTCATTCCACCACATCCACAAAATAAATCTAAAACTTTCAAATTTTTACTATTTAAATGTTTTTTGATCAATGATATAATATCAGTTTTTTTTTTCCCACTATAATGCGTTATATTATTTTGAATACAATATGCTTTTAATTCATAAACTTTCATATTACTAAAATCCATTATTATTTTATATAAGATATATGAATATTTTTTAAACAATTGTTTATTCAATTTTATATTTTTAATTATAAAACTAAACACATTTTAATTCAATAAAAGTTTTTAATCAAGTAATTCTTGTGTTTCCATTGTATCTATGTCATAATCAGTACTTGCTGCCATTTCAACTGTCTCTGCTCCAGTATATGTATATTTATTATCATCTGATGGTGCATCAACTGTACAAAAGTTGTATTTATAAATATTCAATGGTGCAGTAGCTGTTCCATCTACACAATCACCGATTCCTTGACTGTTTGTGCACCAACCACAATTAGTATCAGCTAGGCATTTAGCCTTCTTTTCACCAACTGAATAATTATCATATTTTGCACAAAGAGATATACCATTGTTACATTCCTCTGCAGTTAAAAACGGATCAATCAATTGATTAGTAAGCGGATCAATACCACAATAATTATTTGATATTTTATTAGCATCTTGATAAGCTACTAGTCTTTCACATATCCCCTTATTCGGACAATAGAAATAAGCTTGTTTGACATTATTTTCATTATTTCCTCTAGCAATACATTGTTCTTTAGTCAATACATTGCAATCGAGTGGGCAACAAGAACTTGGAACATCAAAATAGCGATTTAAATTATCTTTTTGAAAAGCACAAATACATTTATTTTGTGGAACATCCCATGTGCAGAACGGTGCACGATTTTTCAAGTTCAAATTACAGTTTTCACTAGTCATATGCTCTAGTTTTCGGGGAATTGAATAATAAATGTATAATGCAATAAGTATAATAAACGAAACCATTAAAAACGTAATGGGAAACAGTTTCTTTAATTTTAACATATAATTATATATATGATAAAAAATATATAATATAATTATATAAATGATTGAGACACTTGTCATATCTCAGATTAATAAGAATAGAGAGGATTTTCAGGAAACTAAAAATCCATTTGCAAATCTTTCTCCTGCTTCAATTGTCATTGCTCTGCTTATCTCTGTAGCAGCCGCATATTTTGCATTTGAATGCAACTCTCATCAAAAACCAGCCACAAGATTCGTCTATACCCTTATCGCGTTCTTTTTCCCTGGACTCTATTTAATCTATTACTTTATTCGCCATGTTATCCTTGGAGATAAATGTAAAGGAAGACAATTGTTCAGTGGAACTCGTTCCACGAATGGTCGTCGAAGAGCCAGAAAATGAAATATTTATTTATTATAAGCATCAATGACCTTCTGAATTTTACTATTATAAACACAGCCTAAATAAAAATTAAAAATAAAACATTTACTATACATCTCCATCAAATCTTTGCTCATTTTCTTCTTGGAGTCTTTTAAATCCGCAATAAAAGCAAGTCTTTTATTATATGATTCTTGACTTTCATCTTCCAATTTAGGAAACATTATATATTTAATATATAAATTATTTTAGTTCTTTATAACTTGGTTAAAATCAGTTACATTTTCTGTGTATTGACGTGTCTTCGGATCATATGTAATTTTATATATCTTTCCGCCTCTCTGATTAAACCATACTTTTGTTGTTGGTTGTGCACTACCTGGTACAATATTTGTTCCGATATTTGGAGAGATGTGTTGTCTATCCATATATTATTTGATAAGATATTTATTGAAAAAGGATGAGTTCTTTGAAAACCAGTGAATAAGCCATATAAGAAATTAGTACTAAACACAATGTATTTACGAAGTTTTTATTGAAAAGCTCTCCTGAAAATCCAAAATTGCATGTTTTTCCTGTTTTAGAGAAATGTACAAGAATATGTAAAACTAGGAGTATGGTACCATATTTATACAAATGATTAATGGTATCGGTGTATTCTGGAGCTAGACCTAAATTTATAGTGAACATAGCCATGCCTATATATTTATAATACATTATTTTTTTCTGCGGTTTATGAATGTAATTATTATCCTGTAAATAGTAATATGATTGATAAGTTATTAAGTAATATAGTCGGTTGTTTAAGTGGTTCTAATAACGAAAAAGATCCAGAAGAAAAAAAAGAAAATGAATTAACCCTTAATGATAGATTAATACTATTAGCACGGGAAAACGAAAAATTTAATTCCAAACAATCCTTAGAAATCTTTCGTTTTTTCATGAGTGATAAGAAATATACTGATTTAGTAAATGTTAATGAAAGAGTTTATACTGATCTAGAGTTTTTTGATGATTTTAATCAATCAGATAGCACTATTTATAATAAAATAAATCATACATGTACTACTCTTGGCGATTTATCATTACAAACCCTATTAAAAAATCCTACGAATAACATTGAAACACTCAAAGATAGACAGAAATTAATTGAAATATTTGAGGGATTTGATGTAAAACAGAGAAATAATATTATTGATAATTTAAAAACTGTAAATAAATTAGAAACGGAAATACTCTGGTTTTGGAATAAAAATAACAATAAACATCTTACTATTTTCAAAGATATGGTATTTCTTAATTTAACCGGTTATGAACGAATTGATAATTTCATTAATAATAATCCCATTATCTTGTCCATTCATAATTGGTTTAAAATATTTTTGACTCCGTTATTCGCTGTATTAAGTCCTTTTACAGCTGTTATTATTCCATTAATATTATTCTTAATAGTAAGACAGAAATTACCATTTAAAATCTCAACTCGAGATTTCTTCAAATTCATTGGAAAGAATCTTTTTGGAGGAGGTATGACTCAATTCATGAAACAAGGTTTCAAGGCGAAGATTTTGGGATTTTTCTCATCAGCAATGTGGTTTGTATTTTATATTCAAGGAATATTCAGTAATTATAAGGTTTCTAAAAATCTTAATAAGATAATAAATTTAATTCATACTAAACTTAACTGTGTCAAAAAATTCATTATTAATACCAGAGAGATATTACACAATACTCAACAATTGGATTTATCTATTATTTACCCTGGAATTGATTTAACGAAAATAAAATATAATCTGGCATTCTTAGGTGGATATTTCCAACATGGTGTTTTTGAACAAGAACCCGCATTATTCACGAATAAAGGTATGATTCTAGCAACTTATAATAAATTTTTACATGTTAAAGATTCTTTAATCGATTTATTTCATTTTACAGGTTCAATTGATACAATTCAATCATTATTTAGACTTAAGAATCAATGTGGAGGTGGAGGAGGAGGATCAAATAAATATACATTTGCTAAATATAATGATAATAAGACATTACGAATTAATGCGGATGGTTTATGGCATCCATGTTTGGATAAGAAACCAGTATTGAACAATATCAATATGAATAAAAATATAATTATTACTGGTCCTAATGCAGCAGGCAAGTCAACATTTATTAAGTCAGTGATTGTAAATTGTGTTTTGGCACAGACCATCGGAATTGTCGCATCAAAAAAATTTGAATTAGTACCATTTGAAATGATTGAGACTTATTTACATATTCCGGATAATAAAGGAGTATCATCATTATTTGAAGCTGAAATGTTGCGAAGCAAGGATTATATCAATAATATAAGGGAAAGTGGTAAGAAGTCGATTATTATAATGGATGAGATATTCTCATCTACCAATTATATAGAAGGTTTTTCTGGGGCATTTGCTGTGCTACAGAAATTGGCTTCCTTTAAAAATTCTTTGTTTTTAACAACCACCCATTATAGTCATTTAGGAGATTTGGAAAAGAAAGAGTCTAATATTATTAATTATAAATTCGATATTGATAGAGATGTGTCTAATGGTATAGTATTTAACTATAAATTGAAACGTGGTGTTTCCAAACAATATATTGCATTGGAACTGCTTAAGGAAAATGATTTTGATGATGATTTAATTGAAAATGCAATTGAAATATCAAAGAATATAAGAATTATGAAAACCAAAAAATCTGTAAAGAAAAAAAGTAAACAGAATTCAAATTAAAAATCGATATGAGTTTAAAAAGATAGTTTTATATGTAATATATAAAATATAATTATGGAAGGATATTTAATGGGACTTTTAATCATTCTTATCGGTGTTGTACTTGTACTCACTTACTTTATTTCCAAACAAGTTAGAGACATGAAAAGAGATCTGACGATCAATATTCAGGATCTTCGTGCAGCAAAAGAAAAGATGCTCAAGTTTGAACATATTCTTAAGATCCACGCTCAATTGCTCCAACGGGGAGGTGGAGAGGCAGTTGTAGATGAACCCGCTGAGTTTGATCCATCTACTTTTGAGCAGCAGGATAGTACTTCTTTAGAGGATCAGGAACCTCAGACTTTTACTGGAGAACAGTTTGCAGAGGATGACGCAGAAGATGTTATCAATACTCTCGATTTGACTGAGGATAGTGATGAGTATGATGTTGTTGGTGCTGACGAACCAGTAGATGATGAAGTAGATGACGAAGTTGATGACGAGGCAATAGCCGAAGTTGATGACGAGGTAGATGACGAGGTAGATGACGAAGTAGATCAAGATTCTTATGTAGAGGATGTGACTCACGAGGCTGAAGATCCAGTTGTTGTTGAGGAGGAATCGACTGTTGATGAGGTCGAAGATGATGAATCTGCACTTGATTCTTTTGCCTCATCTGAGGAGGCTGTTGATGGAAGTAATGATATGAATACAACAGCGGAAAGTTCAGATGCCACTCCTAGCGAGGAGTCTTCTGGAGCTACATCGGATGATTCTACTCAGAAGAGTGATAGAAAGAAGAGAGCAAAGCAGCCATCTGATAAGGCATCTGGTTTCGACGAGGGATACAGAATGGACAATATGGGGGAGACATTTGAAGTCTATTTGGACAGTAGAAATCGCAAGAGATGGAAGCGTCTCGTGACAGCTTAATTAAATCTTTTTATATTTTAATGATAGTAATTATAGTTATAGCCATATTATTACTAGTCTATATAGCATACAAATATACAAAAAACAAACTTTATTATCCTGGATCAATGTCAATGCCGTATCATCCAAAACCCTCTAAAAAAGTAAAGGAACTGTGGATTGCTCAGAAAGGAGGAAAGCTTCATACATGGCTATATCATATTCCTGGAAAACCTATTGTATTATTTTGCCATGGAAATGGTGGAAATATAACTAATAGAAACCATTATCTAAAGGAAATGGTCAAAAGGAAAATTCCGTTTTTGATATTTGATTATAGAGGATATGGGAAGAGTACAGGATCTACATATATGGACTCGACATATAAAGATGCAGTGGTCTGTTATAAATATTTACGTGATAAATATAACGAAGATATAGTACCTCTTGGAGAATCAATTGGTGGATATCCCGCTTCCAAACTTGCTTCTGAACATAATACAGGAAAATTGATTTTACTGACTAGCTTAAATAGTATTACTACCATTGTTAGTAAAATGCCATTGTTTAATAAGCTGAGTTGGTTTACCGATGGTGATTTGGACGTGAGCGAATCATTGAAAAAATATAAAGGAAAAACTCTTATTATGCATTCTCGAGATGATGAAGTGGTCGGGTTTCAAAATGCAGAGAAGAATCATGAATTGTGTAAAAACTCGGAATTAGTAGAAATAGGAGGGACTCATAATAATACCAATTTTAATTGGTCGACGATAGAAAATTTTATATTTACATAATATATAATGAGCCAAGGTATTTGCAATAAAACCTCTAATAATAAATACTTTTCTAGCCCCTGCCGCATGGACAGTGGGCGAGCGTTTACCGATTATCGCCCTAATTCATATGTTAATGACCTAATCAGGTACTCTAATAAAGTCCCGTCCAGTTATAACTATAGACAGTTTCTTATTGCCAATGCGAGCAAAATCATGAATTTGAATCAGAAATACGCTGTTTTGAAGAATGGTAATGATATGTGCAACGCAACTCCCGTTCCGTTTACCACCGTCGGAGTGGTCAATCAGAATACTGTTACATACAGACCTTTAGATCCAAATGGAGTTGGTATTCGTTATCAAACTCAGCCTATCCAGATTAAACCTAATAATCTTAGAACACAAAAAGCTGTTCCTGGAAAAAGAGTTTGAAAATCTTTAGCATTAATACATATCAAAAAAATGACACATAAATTTATTTAATTTTATTTGATATGAATATAGTAAAAAACACGCAAAATCAACCAGCGTTCTTGTTCTTGCAGCATAAACCATGTGCGGAATTGTTTTTGTGACGTTGTGCCTTGTTGTCGCCAGCGAAACTGCCGGAGGACAGCTCTACCGAGAGACGGTGGCTGCTCTTTTCAGGGCCTTGTTCCTTGGGGAGATGCCTACCTGCCGTTTTGCAGCGGAAATCATTCGGATCGTCGAAGCCCTCAACAAGGGCAACACCGTTTGGCTCACCTTCAACGGTGTCAAGTACAAGACAGGGCGTAGTCTGCGTGGAGAAGGCGTAGGAACGGCTGAAAAGCCAAATGTCACTGTTCGTCTGTGGCAGCCATTCCCCTTTATTCACCGACTTGAGGTCACTGGTTGGTCCACCTTCTATGTGGTATTCAAGGCTAAACCACCTGAGTTCGCTACGTACGCGGACTACGTTATGTCTCTCTACACAGGGAAGACTATTACGTTCGACGCACAGTGGATGAGCCTAGGTCATTTCCTTCAAGCACTCATGCCTCTGATGGAGCTGCTCCACCGGAACGGTAAGCTGGTGAAAGTTCGTCGGATTGTCCATCAGTCATTGTTCGACGACGGCATCGAGCGTGCCCCATCGACGCTCTGGACCATGTTTTTTTTTGGGGGCATCTCGTACGATCCGAAGTCTGACGTGGTAACACTTTTCGACCCCGATGCTACAACACCTCACGAAATGACGTTCCGTACCCGAAAGGGAATGCTGACCATTTCTCTCGATTCCCTGCGGAAACATCCTCAATTCGTCGAGTTCTGGGTTGAAACACAGGCGGCATCATTGATTGGATCGGGCAAGTCTTGCACGCTCCATGGTGAGCCACACACGGACCACTTCCGGTTGCTCGAGTGGCTCTTTCCAGAGCAAGTGCTTTTGAAGCAAGGAAAAAGATGCTTCACAGTTAAATTCCCCCGCAAGTGAATTAACACCACCCATTTATAATATAGAATATTTCTAGAAAAAGATTAAAATTTATAAGTTATTTTGATATCAATTACCATCCTGCGCAACACCCCCCCATGCAATCACCACGATATTCCATCTTTCCGCGATGTGTCAATACATAGCCACTGTATCTATAACAAGTACAATGTATAAATGATGATAGATGCATTGGCGAGTTTTTGTTAAACAAGAACATTAATGAAGGGGGAGCGATTGGATGACGACAGTAATAACAACGCTTCGTGCAAGCCCTGCAAAAAAAGCAAGACAAACGAAGATAACCTTTCCGAAGAAAGGTGTCGCAAGTAAGGCATCTGACCAACGCTCCGTCTGGGAGATTCTTGGCTTCGCGCATTTTGCGGGCATACGCCAAAATCCTCGGAAAATCAGGAGTGTTGTCCGAAGGAAAGAAAAACGACCCCACCATGCAAAAAACATAGTAGGGGATTTTGCCTTGGGTGCAGAGCAGCACCAATGTGCGAAGCACAACAATGTCGGTCGGATCCATGTTTGAAATGCGTGGTGGTCCGTACAACGTGCAGTGGGGTGTTTTTTACTTAATTGTAATTAATATAAAATGTATAAAAAAATAGTATCAGTTTTTTTAATAAATATAGAACAGATATTGATTTATGTGGTTATTTTCCAATTGAAAAAACAAATCAATAGAAAATAAAGAATTATTGGAAATAATATATTATTTTAATATATAATAATGAGCTCAGGAAACAATAATGGTTTCGCAGGTCAATCGACTGGTAATCCTAATGAAAAAGTATTTAAATATCGCGAACAAAATATGTGTGGTAAATGGAATACTGTCAATAAAGATTTAGGTAATGTCAAATTACAGATTCGTGGTGATGGTAACGGAAATATTATAGTTTCTGGAAATTCAGCAGCGGTTCTTGCTGCTTCTACAAAAGGCGTTCCTGTCTTTGTCCATTACATCGCAGCAAACAAGGCTACTTATGGGCAAAGTTTTTCGGGTAGTGGTTTGCCATACGCAAATCGCGCTATGGCAATGGAAGGTTCTACCAATAGTGGTATTGTTAGACTCCAAGCGGGAGCGTTCACTTTTAAACTGGAATATCCTAATTCTTATTATATTAACATGGGAACTAAGCTTGTATTGCCTCAGGTAGAATTAATATTTACCGACGAAAATAAAATCCCTATATCTGACATATATACCGTACAAATAGGAAATGGTATCCCGTATCGTAGCCTTACATGGCCCTCCAAACGTAATTGGTCAGCAGGACCTATGTTTTATTGCAATAACAACTTGCCAGTTCGTGATCAACAGACTATCTTGAAAAACTCTGCATATCCATGCACTAATAAAGAAGCTCCTAATTTCTGGGGATCTATGCCACCACACTAAAAACTGATTTATTTTTATTTAGTTTTATTTTATAAATTTATTTTATAAAAAATGTTTCAAAAAGATATTTTTTATACTATTTTGAATTATCTACAATTCAAGGAAACATTATCTTTAACGCTAGTTAATAAACAATTTTACCAACAATGGTTAAAATGGCAATGTCAAAAAGTCATCAAAATCGAGGATTTGAATATTTGTAAAAGATATCCAAATTTTCAATTTTTAATCAGATTATATGAACTTCCTGATGATATCCCTGAAAATTTACGTACACTTGATTTATCTTATACACAAATAAGTGATATCTCATGTTTTAATGTTAAAAATTTACATACACTTTGTTTATCTTATACACAAATAAGTAATATCGACGGTTTTGATGTCAAAAATTTA
>JGI10211J14876_10000395_pt1 | contig 18627 bp, 16 predicted proteins | sample Etolagsediment_FD_14876 | JGI IMG/M metagenome (IMG submission 14876)
TTCTATCTTAAACTTGAAGAGTTCAATTTTAGCGAAACCTATGGCTTTTGGATAACGTGGTTCATTTTTGGAATATTGATTTTAGTCATTGTGTTAAACTTTATGAAAACTGCTGAAGATTTCTGGTTGATGCTGAGCGGTGTGGTTTTTTCAATTGTTGGTTATCATACCTTTATCAATCCTTTATTTATTTCAGGTCCTTTTGCCTTTTTTGCAGATAATTTTCGGATGGTTGGCATTCAAACGGCAACGCATATCAAGATTGTAGCAATTGCCTTGGTTATAGCTATATTTACGGGCGTACCAATTGGTATTTACATTACCCGTAATAAGACCGCGGCAGACATTGTGTTATATTTAGCAAGCATTATGATTACAATTCCGAGTATTGCCCTTTTCGGCTTTATGATGCCTATTTTATCTTCAATTGATAGAGCGTTGGATGCAGTGAATGGTATCGGGATTGGNGCGGTGCCTGCTGTGATTGCGCTGGCGCTTTATTCCCAATTGCCCATCATTCGAAACACGTATATTGCTATTAGAAATGTTGATCCTGCCACTATTGAGGCAGGCCGTGGCATGGGCATGACCAATTTTCAACTACTCAAACAATTGCAACTTCCCCTTTCTGCACCGGTTATTATGGCCGGTGTCAGGACTGCGGTCGTCATGAGCATTGCCATTGCAGCAATTGCTGCCTACATCGGTGCCGGTGGATTGGGCCTGTTCGTAAGCGAGGGACTGCAAATGGCCACTAATGACTCTGTTATTGCAGGGGCCATCAGTATGGGTTTGCTGGCGATTTTAGCAGATATCTTTTTAGGGAAGGTTGAAAATTGGATAACCCCAACTGGTCTAAAGATTAAGAGGTGATGCATCATCAACAGTGAGGAGTGAATTATGGGAATCATGTTAAGCCTACAGGAAGTAACAAAGATCTATCCCGGCGCTGAACACATAAAAGCAGTGGATAGCCTCTCATTCGACCTGGAAGAGGGAGAGATCTGCACAATGGTCGGTCCCTCCGGCTGCGGCAAGACTACAGCCATGAAAATGATAAATAGGCTGATTCCAATAACCAGCGGCAAGATCTTGATTGACGATCAGAATGTCAACCGGATGGATACTATTGAATTACGACGTAGTATCGGTTATGTGATTCAAAATATTGGTCTATTCCCCAATATGACAATTGCAGAGAATATCGCGACAATACCGAAACTTAAGGGTTGGGATCACGACCGGATTGCCGAGAAAGTAGAAAGCCTTTTAGAAATAGTTAACCTCCCCCCAAAGGAGTTCATGGGCCGTTATCCACGAGAACTTTCCGGTGGTCAACAGCAGCGTATTGGAGTTGCACGGGGCATGGCCGCTGATCCTCCGATAATGTTAATGGACGAGCCGTTTGGGGCCATTGATCCAATCAACAGAGAACATCTCCAAGATGAATTCTTAAAAATTCAAGCGAAAGTAAAAAAGACAATTGTGTTTGTTACCCACGATATTGATGAGGCCATAAAGATGGGTGACAAGATATGTCTTCTAAAAGATGGAAGGCTCGTTCAATTTGCCTCACCTGAAGAATTGCTCACTGAGCCTGCTAATGGGTTTGTCCGTGATTTTGTGGGAGGTGACCGCACCCTGAAACGACTCAATCTTCTTAAGATTAAGGCGGCAATGAAGCCGGATCCTCCTGTAATCATGCAAAATGAGTCACCTGAAAAGGCAAAATCAATGCTCAGAGAGCTCAAGCTGGATCATCTTATAGTGGTAGATAATGAAAAGCACCTGATAGGTTATGTAGACCAAGAAGCCTTAACAAAAAAGGTGGATGAGGTGGGAGACGTAGCACAATCCACAGATGCCTTTTTGCCGGCCTCTTCCAGCCTTAAGGATGGCCTCTCCGAGATATTCACCTATGAGCTGGGCTACCTTATAGTAGTTGATGAAGATAAAGAAGTTCTTGGTACACTCAGAGAAGAGGAAATAAAAAATATCTTAAGGAAATAGGATTATGCAAATCAGATTATTCTATCCATTCATTAAAAAATTTGCACCTTTTGTGCTAACTGCCATAATTGTGCTCTTGCTTTACAAATATTACGGTGCCTTGAAATACACTTCCGACAATTTGGCCGAGTTTTTCCGGCTGAACTATGAGCACTTTTTTCTGGTCCTTGTAAGTATGGCAACTGCTGGAAGCGTTGGTGTGTTTCTTGGAATAATTATGACCAGGAAAGGCTTTGAGCGTTTTGGCTCCGCTATTATGGCAATAGTAAATGTCTGGCAGAGTATTCCTTCTCTTGGAGTCATTGCTTTGGCCTATGGTTTTTTACCATTTTTTGGGCTTTCCGGAATCGGTGTTGTACCGGCGTTGATTGCTCTTTTTTTTCACGCAGTCGCCCCTATTGTCCGAAATACGTATGCCGGCGTAAAAGATGTAAGTAATGATGTAATTGAATCTGCAACCGGTATGGGAATGACCCCAAATCAAATCTTATTTAAAATTGAAATTCCTAATGCCCTGCCCGTTATCATGGGTGGGATCAGAACATCAACAGCTATTATTGTAGGCTCTGCCCCACTGGCTTTTCTTATTGGGGGCGGAGGCCTTGGTTTCTGGATCTTTACGGGTATTGCCCTTATGGATATGGGGATTTTGATTGCAGGCGCAGTTCCTGTGGCCATAATTGCCATGCTATTTGATGCGCTGCTCGCCAAGTTAGAGAAAATTGTTGTCAGTAAAGGCATTCAGATTAAGGAATACCAGACTGCGTGATATGGCTATAGTATCGGTTATCCGATGTCTGCTTTTTTATTCTTAATAACTATTAAATAAGGAGGGGTTTATAATGAAAAAACTTATTGTTTCACTGGTGGCAATGTGTTTCTTGGCGTTACCATTAACTGTTTTTGCCGGCGACCCGGTAAATGTTGCATCCAAAGGTTTTACTGAGCAGGTTATCCTGGGAAAAATCATGGTTAATCTTCTAAAAGATAGAGGGATACCGGTCAAAGACCGCACCTCTCTTGGAGGGACAAAGGTCAACCGCGAAGCCCTGGAACAGGGCCAGATCGATGTATACATGGAATATACGGGAACTGCATGGATGAATTTTTTCAAAAAAAAGGAAGTAGTGCGTGATTCCATGGGGCTTTTTGAAAAGGTAAAAGCCATTGACGCAAAGAAAGGTTTGGTATGGCTTACTCCGGCCAAATTCAACAATACCTATGCCATTGTGATGCCGGCAAAGAAAGCGGATGAATATGGGATTAAGACTTTATCAGATTGGGCTGCATGGATAAAAAAGAACCCTGGAAAAATGACGGTGGCGGTAAATACCGAATTTTACTCAAGAGCTGATGGTTTCAAGGGAATGATGGGATATTACGGGCTCACATTTGGTAAAGATATCCCTGACGCCGATGTTAAAAAGATGGAAACTCCTCTTTGCAAAAAGGCCGTACGAGATGGACAGGCTTTATGCGGCATGGCATTTGCCACTGATGGAGAAATCAAGGCCTATGATCAGATGGTCTTAGCGGACGATAAAAGCTATTTCCCAATATACAACCCTGCCCCTGTGATTCGGAAGGCTGTTTTGGATCAGTATCCGGAGATTAAATTTATCTTGGGCGATATTGGGGAATCGCTTGATACTGCAACTATGACCAGGCTTAATTACAGAGTAAACGTCAATGGAGAAAAACCTGCTTGGGTTGCAAAGAGCTGGCTCAAAGGTGTAGGGCTTGTGATTAAGAAGAAAAAATAGAACATTAGAGAAGTCCCTAAGCGCCTAAAGTGAGCTAAAGTAATCACTTTAGGCGCTTTTCATTAATACCGAACCAACCCAAAAAATCGCCTAAGGGACCCTAAAATTTTTCGAAAAAGTCCGCCGTATTTTTTGGTATAAGCCTCTACTATGCTTTCAGGCTTCACTTTCCACCCATGTTCATTGATTAATTGGCGCCTATGCTGGATCATCCACAGATAGAAATCTGTCTCTGTCCTATGGGGGAACTGCCTCATGATGCGATTTTTCCGAATGATTGATGCTAACGGTGTATACACAGTATCGTACCAGGAACAGGCAGCTTCAGAGAGGGGTATTTCTTCCCCCTTTTCCTTTTCCAGATAATATTGATGGGCCTGAATATGATCCATCAGGACGGGATATCCGCCCAAAAGGGTTAACTGTAGCTTTAGATGGGGACGGTTCTTGCTTAGCTTGGTGTCCTTGAGAAACTGATGATATGTCTCCTGGATGGCCAGTTTTTCTATGTTTATTCCCTCATCCAGGGGAACGTCACACTCATATTCGTAGACCTGGGCCTCGATATTTCTCACCCCTTTTGTCCGAGCTACTGAGATTCTGTGGTGACCATCCTTAACAAAATAAATATCTTGAACTTTATATAATTCCACCGGTGGAAGGTCCTGCCGGAAATTGTACGCCTGGGCTACCTTTTTCCAGCGATCCCGCAAGTCTTCCTTGAGAGGCAGGAAATATTTGGTAAAATTTCTATACCGGCCCTCACTCCCTACAATACTATCAATAGAAACAGTCCGTATACCTAAATTTCGGACAAACCAGATCTCTAATTTATCCTTCACTTTATCAAAAGGGAGAAGCCGGGTTGACCTTCGCAGAATGAATGCTTTGAGTTCTTCCCAGAAGGCCTTTTGCATTGCCTGACTGAAATCTACATCAAGTTGATGTTTTTTTTCCGCCCCTTTGGTTGTGCTGTCGTTGAATAGAGACATCATCTATGTCCAAAATTCTATAGGGATTGGTATTTATGATCCATGTAGAGTAATAACAACTCATTGTCATCTCTGTTTCTCCCCGAGGTGTAGTGTGACCATGAATGAAATAGGTGGGTTTATATGTTTTTATAAATTTTAGAAATTCATTAAATCCTCTATGGGCTAAATCTTTCTCATCATTTATGCCGAAAGGGGGCGCATGAGTTATAAGGATGTCAATGTATCGTTTATATTTGATCTTGTTAACCAAAAGGCCGGGAATTATGCTTAAAACCCTTCGATGCATTTGCGCCTCTGTATATAAATATTTTCCATTCCTGTACCGAAAGGCCCCTCCTAATCCTCCAATAAGCAATCTTTTAAAAGCAATTACCCTTTGATCAATATTTTCACATCCCTTAACAGAGAGGTCCTTTGCCGAGGGGGACTGACAATATTTATCGTCATGATTTCCCGGCACATAATAAAGAGGAACATTAAGGCTATTTACCAGGTATTCAAGGTAATAAGGCGGAAGATCACCGCACGCGAGAATCAAGTTGATTCCCTGACATTCTTCTCTGAGAAGATTCTCTTTGAAAAAAGATCGTTCTACCCTATCGCTCACTGTAAGAATTTTCATGAATTCCCTTAAGGTTATTTTACTCTCTTAAGCTCTCTGATGAGGACCGGCAGGATCTCCATTGCATTGCCAACAATACCAAGATCTGCAACCTTGAATATGGGTGCATCTGGATCTTTATTGATTGCAATGATAGTTTTCGCCGAATTCATCCCAACAAGGTGCTGAATAGCCCCACTGATTCCAACAGCCATGTAGAGTTGCGGTCCTACAGTAAGGCCTGATTGTCCTACCTGCTTGGTGTGAGGTATCCAGTCGAGTTCAACAATAGCCCTTGAGCCGGCCGTTACCCCTCCAAGGGTGTCTGCCAGCTCTTGGATAAGTTTCAAATTTTCCTTTTTTTGGCATCCTCTTCCTGCTGATACAATGATGCCAGCATCTTCAATGCTCACTTCCTTTTCATCTCTGAGCCTTTCAATAGCCACTACCTTTGTTTTGATGGCAGCTGGGGATAGCACTACGTTAAAGTTGACGATTTCACCCTTTCTTGAACTGTCAGGATCTTCAAAAGAAAATACATTTGGTCTCACGGTTGCCATTTGGGGCCTTGTGTAGGGTGAGACTATTGATGCCATGATGTTTCCACCAAAGGCAGGTCTTGTCTGGACGAGTTCTCCCTTTTCATTTATTTCCAGCCCAGTACAATCAGCTGTCAGTCCACAATGTAATCTGGCAGCAACCCGAGGAGCAAGTTCCCTTCCATGTGGTGTGGCACCAAAGAGAAAAATAGAGGGCTTCTCTATAGAGATAATAACAGCTATCACATTGGTGAAGCTGTCAGTTGTGAACCTGCCGAGAAGTTTATGTTGACACCTCATTACCCTGTCTGCGCCATAGGTAATGAGTGCCTCGAGACCTTGCATTTTATCATCACCTAAAACAACAACCGTGAGGGCTTGGTCAAGACTATCGGCAAGTTTTCGACCTTGGGCAAGAAGTTCTCTCACCACTTTTTTTGGGGTAGTTCCTTTATCTCTTTCTTCACATTCTCCCCAGATAAAGATACCTGAAAATGTATCTAGTTCTTCTTTTGGAACTGGTTTTCTTTCAATTGAAAGAGCATCCACTGGGCAACTATTTACACATGCCCCGCAAAGGGTGCAATTGTCTTGCACCTGTGCTATTGCATCAATCACAACAATGGCACCAAAAGGGCACACTTTCTCGCATATTTTGCACCCAGTACATTTTTCAAAATTGATAGTTAGCATTATATTTTAAACAACCTTCCTTTGTTTAAGGAATTCGATCAATTTCTTTGCTGCTCCCTGTGGTTCGCTACCATCGATAACCATCCCCGTTTTTTTTACCTGTGGTGGAAATATCTTGACAACCTGAGTAAATGAGCCTTTCAGGCCAAGCTCGTTCTCGTCTATCGTAAGCTCAGAGGCCCTAACAACCCGAAGCTCTTTTTTTCGTGCATCAAGAATTTCTTGAAAAGACGATACACTCCCTATCATGGGACCTTTACTCAATGAAATAAGGGCTGGAAGTTTTACCTCAACAATTTCATTACCTGCTTCTATCTCTTTTTTTACCCTGACCTTTTTGTTATTATCAATAAGGTCAATCCCTACTGCATACATTATTTGAGGAATATTAAGAATTTCTGAGAGCTCTGGGCCTACCTGGGCTGTATCACCATCTATTGCCTGCTTTCCAACAAGAATCAGGTCAAAGTCATTTTCCATTGTCCGTATAGTCTCGGCAAGAGTGAAGGCTGTAGCCCATGTATCAGAGCCAGCAAATTTCATATCTGCCAAAAGAATTGCCCTGCCAATACCCATCTCAAGGCACCTCATCAACGCCGACTTTGCCTGTAAAGGCCCCATAGAGATAGCTACTGTCTCTATATCACTATAACGCCTTTTAAGGTCTAAGCCCATCTCTACAGCATATTCACAGAATGGGTTGAGTATTGAGTCTACCCCCTCTCTCATAAGGGTCCCTGTTTCAGGATTTATTGTTATATCCATAATTTCTGGAACCTGTTTTACACAAATAATTATCTTCATTTTTCTTCTATCTCTAAAACATTTCCTGGATTTAACATACAAACGGGATCAAGGGCATTTTTCACTGCCCTCATTTCTTTGAGTTCCTTCTTTGAGAACATGATGGAAAAGAATTCCTTTTTAATCTTTCCAACCCCGTGTTCAGCAGATATTGTTCCTCCAAGATCTACTGCCTTTTTTGCAAATTTTTGATATATTAAAAGGCCTTTTTTCATTTCTTTAAGTGACCTTGGAATGATATTGATGTGTATATGGTTATTTCCAATATGCCCAAATCCAACCCATTCGAGTCCAGCCCTTTCTAATATGGATGTATAAAATCCCCAGATTTCTTCTAAGGCATAATCTGGGACAGCAAGATCGGTTCCAAGCTTATACAGTTCCGGGATGTTCTTTTTTCTCTCAGCTATGATAGTATTGACAGTCTCAGGAAGGACATGTCTGAAATTTTTAAATCGTTCAAGATCTCTCTGTTCATATCCAGCCCATGACATTTCAAGTGTTGATCCACACCTATTAACTATTTTTTTCAGCTTAGCATAATCATTATCTTTTTTTTCAGGATCGAACTGCAGATCAAAGAAAACCGCAGATTTTGCATAGTCCGGTATTGGGGGCATTCCTACTACTTTAGGGTCTTCGGTCTGTTTTTTTCTGAGAAGATCAAGGGCATGAGAGCTATAAAACTCAATGAGCTCTGGCCGAATACTTTTTTCCTTACGGAGTGTAATGACAAAATCAATCGCCTTATCATCTGATGGCAGGAATTGAATAATGGAAATAGGATTACTCCACTTTTGAAGAGCTACTTCAATTTCAGTAATTGCACCAAAAATACCTTCACTGCCTATGAATAAATCAATCAGATCCATATTAGGAGCAGAGAAGATACCTGCAGCATTTTTTGTGTGGGGCATGACATACTTTGGGATTTTTACTATTGTTTCATTTCCTGTACTATTGATGATTGTAAACTCACCAGCAGGCGTTGCAAAATATTTACCTCTGGGTATTTCAAGGACCTCCCCTGAGGCCAACATAACCCTTATCCATCTCACCCAGTTTCGCGTAGCCCCGTATCTGTAGGTTCTGGCACCGGATGCATTGGTAGCAACTGTTCCTCCGAGGGCAGCTCCCATTTCTGTTGGATCAGGGGGATAGAAATAGGTAGTATCAGTTTCCTTGTATTTTTCAAGAAAGGCCTTCGTTTCAGCAGAGCCACTTTCCGAAAGGCGAGGAAAGGTTTTTTTCATTGCCCAATTGTTAAGATCCCGTATCGTAACACCACATTGGGCCCTCACAAGCCATTCTTTTGATTGTGTGTCATATCTGAGCCCGAGCACCTTATTAAACCTTTCAAGTGACACGATTGCTCCTCCGTAAGGAACTGCTCCACCGACTAAACCGGTTCTGGCACCGGATAACGTTACCGTGACATTTTTTTCGTTCATTTCTTTAAAGATGGCTGAGAGCTCGTCTTCATTGGTTGGAAAAAAAAGGTATTTGGCCCCTTGGTGGGCAAGTTTTGACTCATCACACAGATAGGAACTGTAATCCTGGCATATTTCGCTATAATTGTTTATACAGCGAATCCCTTTAAAATCGACAGAAGGCACTGCCTCAGAAGTAATCTCGTGCATGATTTTACCACTTGACCACGATAACATTGGAAAGCGTTCTTCCTAAAATCCGCTCCCCAATGCTCGTAAATCTGATGGGTACATCCGTGACATAAAACCGGTATTCAGAAGATTTTTGTTGCCCATTGAGAATATTGTTTTTATTGAGCAATGCACCTGCTTTTTCTGTTATTGCCTGAGCAGAGTCTACCAGAGTGATGTGAGCGCCCATAATCTCCTGAAGGAGTGGTTTTAGCAGGGGATAGTGAGTACATCCCAGAACGAGAGTATCAATATTGTGGGCCATTACCGGCTTAAGATACTCCTGAGCCGTGAGTTTCGTTACCTGATGATCCAGCCAGCCTTCTTCTACCAGTGGTACAAATAAGGGGCACGCTTGAGAGACAACTGTGATATCCGGATCAAACCCTTTTATTGCTTTTTGATAGGCGTTACTATTGATAGTTGTTGGCGTGCCAATTACACCGACACATTTATTATGTGTTTCAGCGACTGCACTCCGGGCGCCTGCATCAACTACATCCAGTACCGCAACAGGGGAGAGATCCCTTATGACCTGATAGGCGACAGCTGACATAGTGTTACATGCAATAATGAGCAGTTTAACCTTTTTACCTAACAAGAATTCTGTAATCTGCATCGCATACCGGGTAATCGTTTCAACCGATTTTACCCCGTAAGGCACCCTGGCAGTGTCCCCGAAATAGATGATGTTCTCGAAAGGGAGCTGTTCTATGATGGCCTTGACTACGGTAAGCCCGCCCACGCCCGAATCAAATACACCTATTGAATTGTTGGAGTTTGCTTGCATGAGGCTTCATAAAAGATGATATAGTTTTACCATTGATAGAATGAAGTAATGAAAAAATCAAGAGGATTACGGGGTGCGATTGATAATCGCTTTTCGTTTTGAGGATCAGATTTTTTCTTTGAGATAATTGACAAGGCGTCCCTGAATATTATCAAAGGCCCCGTTGGACATTACAAGGATTACATCTCTTGGTTTAATATGGGCAAGGAGTCCATCAAAAAGGGCGTGGTTATTTGGAAAGTAGTGGGCTTCAATATCTCTTTTTTTTAGGTCACCTATTAGTTTGGGAGAAGAGAACCTTTCATTTAATGGAATTTTATCCATCATTGGAGGTTCTGGAAGGATGACTACATCAGCATCAGTGAAGGAGTCGGCGTAAGCATTTTGAAAGATATTCCTTCGACTTGAATTTGATCGTGGTTCAAAAACGGCAACAAGGCGGCGGTTTTGGTAATGGCTCTTGACCGCTTGTATCGTTTCGCTCACTGCAGTTGGGTGGTGGGCGAAATCATCTATTACCATTACGTCGTTATACTCTCCAAGAACCTCAAGCCTTCGCTTTACTCCTTTAAAGGTCTCGATGGCTTCAACGATGGTTTCATTGGGTATTCCTATTACAGATGAGATTGCAGTTGCAGCAAGGATATTCAATATGTTGTAGTTTCCGAAAAGATCAGTGGTAACCCGTGCAAACTCCATGTTTTTTTTGAATACAGTAAACCTTGTCTTAGCATCCTGAGATGTCACATCCCCAGCAGTAAGGTCTACACCGCTTTGAATTGCAAAACTCAAAATAGGGCATTGGGCTTCCTTGATCACATCTCTCACGAGAGGATCATCACTGTTTACACATACCGTCCCCTCTTTCGGTACTATTTCAATAAACCTTGTGAAGGAATTTGTTATCTCCTCGATCCCCTTATAGATGTCTGCATGGTCAAACTCGATGCTGGTGATAGCGGCTATGTAAGGACTATAGTGCAGGAATTTAGGTCCCTTATCGAAAAAGGCCGTATCGTATTCATCGCCTTCGATCACGAAGTATTCATCATTGGATACCTTGAAATTACGGTCAAAATTTTTCGCAATACCTCCGATCATAAATGATGGATCTAAGCCAGCTACCTCCAGAATCCATGCAGTTAAAGCAGATACCGTTGTCTTTCCATGTGTTCCGGCAATGACAATGGATTTCTTTCCTTCCATGGCAAACTTCTTGAGTGCCTGTGGCATGGAGAGATGCGGTACGTTGAGTTTGAGCAATTCTTCTGATTCAGGATTATTCCTAGTGATTACGTTTCCTACGATTACCAGATCCGGCAGAGGATGAAGGTTTTGAGGGGAGTAACCCTTTTTAACGGGTATGGAGAGACTCTCCAAGAAGGTACTTATCGGGGGATAGATATTGTGATCGGAACCTGTAATGGTGTAGCCCTTCTCCTTTAGTATCCCTGCCAAGGATGACATCCCTACACCGCAGATACCCATTAAATGAACGTGGGCATTTTGTGGCAAAATGTGGGTATTATAATCCATAAGTAATTCCCAAAAATAGTAATGAGAGCAATCAAGTACTGAGGTCTTTTCCTCCGTTCCGAGGCTCCCGGCCTGGTCTTTTCTATGACTTATCTGCGGGGGAGTTTTGCCCCCTCCGCATTGCCCCACAGGCGGGGCCTGCGGTTTCCCCCACTGATACGTCATGAAAAGGACAGAGGCCTCCCGCCAGTCACGTCAGAAAAGACCTCAATACTTTACGAACTTCATGCCATAACAATTCTGTGCCTGTTTGCCAATTCTTGCATAATGAGATTGTGAAGTACAGGGCGAAACTCTTTTATCTTTTCATTTGCTCTCGTTGGATGAATCCGGTTTGTGAGAAATATTACTGTTATATTTTTTTCTAAATCTATCCATATAGAGGTGCCTGTAAATCCAGTATGGCCTATACTGTTGGAGTTAAAGCAATTACCTGAGCTGGAATTATTTTTTGATGGTGTATCCCATCCAAGGGCCCAGGTAGAACCAGGGACAATTCCTTGCCGTGAAAGAAATGTTTTAACAGTTTTGCTCTTAAGCAGGCCTGAGTTGTATCCATGATAGATGTTGACTAACGCGGTGGTCAGGGTAAAAATATCCAGAGCTGTTCCAAAGAGCCCGGCATGACCAGAATACCCTCCGAGTGTATAGGCATTTTCATCGTGGACATGGCCTTGAATAATTTCCTTTCTCCACGGGCAATCCTCTGTGGCAGCGTATAGCCCTTTTTCATGCGGTGTTCCAAAGGCAACGGTATCCAGATGAAGGTTTTTTAGCCCTAAAGGTTGGTAAAAAGTGGCGTTAAGAAACGAGGGTAAATTGTTGCCAGTCATTATTTCTATGATCCACTCAAGGACGATAAACCCAATGTCACTGTAAAGTGATACGGTATGAGGCTCCTCATATAAGGATTCTTCCATGATTAAGCGCCTTACTGCCGGCTTTCGCTCTTTTATTGGTAATTTTATCAGTTCAAGATAATATGGTTTCCAGTCAGCTAATCCCGAAGAGTGGTTTAACAGAAGACGAGGTGTTATATCAGCTTTGTCTTTCCATGGAAACGGTTTTATGAGCGATGAAATAGGTTCATCGAGATCCAGGAGATTGCCCTCTTCGAGTTTCATGGCAGCTAATGTGGTTGCGAGTGGTTTTGTTAAAGAGGCCAAATCAAATCTCGTTTCCTTTTCCATGGGGAGAGGTTGAGGACGTAATGTTCTATTGCCCACATTATAAAAAAATACGATATCTTCTTCTTGTGCTGTTAAAAGAACAGCGCCTGGGTAAACCTTTTCCTTCAATCCTCTATTTAAAATCTCAGTTATTTTATTTGTCATTCGTCATGTGTCATTTAATCCAACAAACACTAAGAGATAGCGTATACGTTCATAGGTTCAATGGTTCCCGGTTCAAAGCCTGCCCGCCATCCGGCAGGCGGGGCTGATAACAATCTCCAAACTTGCATACAGACAACCTGTAATCCCGATTTAATCGGGAAACCTTTTTCAACCGTGAACGGTTACGAGACAGCCGATTCTTCTATTGTAAGAAGCATTCTCTCAGTATCAAGCACAGCAGTAAGACCAAGAGGTAACGATATATTTTCATTTCCATGTCCAACAGGCAAACCTGCTACCACTGGTATGGTGAGCCTGCCGAGTCGTTCCTGCAGCATACTGTTGATAATCTCCATTTGCCCACAATCCTCAATTTGACCGATAATAAGACCCGATAAGCGGTTTAGGCGGCCACTAAGGAGAAGCTGGGTGAGCATTCGGTCCAGCTTATACGGAGATTCTCCTTTCTCTTCCAAAAAAAGTATTACACCTTCAAAGGATGGTAAAAATGGGGTGTCTAAAAGAGAGCAAAGGGTTACAATATTACCGCCTAAAAGAGTGCCTCGAGCAATTCCTTTATTTATCTCTTTTCCCTGCTTAAAAAAGATCTGAGGCCTGTGAGAGGTGGTAATGAGCTTGGATAGATTTGGCCAGTTTTTGTTCTTAGGAAGATCCGATAAGGTGGGGCCATGAATGGTGATTAAACCACTTTTATTAAATAGTGCGAGCAAAAGAGCTGTGATATCGCTGAAACCTACAATTATCTTGGGATTTTTTCGTATCAGGTCAAAGTCGATGTCATTAAGAAGCCTTGCCGAGCCATATCCTCCTCGTGTGCAAAAGATCGCCTTTATCTCGGGATCGAAAAACATCTGATGAAGATCGGAAACTCTATCATTATCAGAGCCAGCTAGATAATTCAGGCGATCGGAAATATGTTCGCCTTGTTTTATCTTTAAAGGAAAAGATTCTAAAAGCTTTAAGCCTTCTGATATCTCGGATTGAATGACGGGACTTGCTGGCGCGATAATCCCAACTGTCTGATTCGGCTGAAGACGAGGAGCTTTTATGATTGGTAGAGAAGCCATAGGCTTTTTTACATACTATTTTACAAGAATTGGAGCAACTTAAAATGCAAGGCTTTGGCTTTGGTTTTCCTTACTTTAGCTTCTTAAAGTAAAGGAATCTCCTCTGGATGTGCACTGGTCCCTCTATAGACAGACTTTTTCAGATTGCATGTAGTGATCAATACTTGGTCCAACAATCAGTTACCAGACGTTTAGTCAAAGCTTGCACCATTTGGATTTCGGATTGCAAGATATTGATCTCTGGCAACCAAATCGGATCAGTGAAGATTACAACCGGCAGTTGAAAGGTTTCGGGTGGTAGTCCGAGCTATGATTAATAGCTATATCGATCGTAAAGCCAAATTCAATTTTCCAAGGATTCATTTGGTAGGGGTACAACACACCCATGATGTATGATGCAAACCATTCATTCCAGTGGTAAAGGAAATGGCCTTTTACAGGGGATATTCGATTGTAAAATGTATTCGATATACATCCTTTCCAGTTCCATACCCGCGGGCGATTATTGAATTTTTTCCAGCGAAATTGAACCGCCAGATTTAACGAAATTATGAACCCCTTTGAGCAGTATGTTTCCGTTTTTTTGTTTCAGATGAAGTTTCATCCACCGGCCATTTTTCCAGTGCGCAACAAGTTTTCCATCGTCAATTTTTCCAAAGAACGGGAAGTGTTTCGCCTCAGCATTGGTAAAGAACCGTGTCAATCTCCCCCTTAAACTGGTATCAAAAATTTCCAGTTCCACACTCGGTTGAAGTCGAGCAGCATATTCCGTTTCACCATGGGCCGGGACCGTCATTACCCCTTTCCATTTTCCTATCAAGCTTGTGAGATTTATTTGTGTTACCGGCGTTTGCGAAGACGTTGCACAACCTACACTTAAAACAAATACCAACAGCATTAACCATTTATATGCTTTCATCGTTTTGATCCTCCTTAGAAATATCCATTTTTGCAGCCTGAATTTTTCATGGCTATGGGTTGATAGAGCTTTAAAAAAAGAAAAAAATAACTGGTCAGGTTGTCAGGTTCACCCCTGAACTTTGAACCTGAGCAGTTACAGTCTTTTTACATACTATTTTACAAGAATTGGAGCAACTTAAAATAAATGGGGCGTTCCGATGGGTAGATAATCTTAATGGGAATTAGTTAAAAAATAAATAGCTCCACTTTGCTTTCTTTCAGCGCTAAAATAGATTTTGAGAAGACAGATTCATTCAGAAAAAAAGGCAGTTTAGCATTGCATGATGATGGTCGACGATGCTTAAGATCTGAAGATCATATCACAGCATTTTGGATACGATGGGGATCGCTGCTCTATAGCAGGTATCACAGATTCCAATGATGCGAAATTTCAAACCGGCCATTGAATTAATTACAACAAAAGCCGAGTTCATATCTTTTGTCCTATGTCCCAGCTCATATGAAATTACAAGAAACTTAAGCTTAAGATATCATTAGTAAAATACTAATTACCCGTTTATTAGCTTGTCTTCCTTATTTATCTAAATGGGATTTAATAATGCATTCCACTGTATTTTATGATTAATAGATTAGTAAAAATCAAAATGGAAAAGTCAGTAAGATAAGGTCCTTTCATTCAAATTCATTAAAAATTGAGATTAAAGATTGAGATTCTTGACAAAAGGTTATCTTTCAAAGTAGAATCACCAACTATCAACTTTCCATTATTTTTAACCTTTGCAAAACAAATAAAAGGCTCAATTCGATGAATGCTCAGGTCAAATTATTACATGAAGATTATGGTGTTATCGTAGCAGCGGATGTCACGACTATTGATAAGTTACAGAGTCTTGCTGAGATAAGCGCCCATGTGGAAGAAGTCGTCGGCATCAAGGTTGGGTTCTCCCTTGCTCTCAGATATGGTTTGCCATCATTGGTCAAGGCTATAAGGGATAAATGTTCACTACCTGTGATTTATGACCATCAGAAAGCAGGAACAGATATACCGCAAATGGGAAAAGCATTAGCTGATTGCTGCGTAGAAGCAGGTATTATCGGCGTGATAATTTTCCCTCAAGCAGGACCTAAGACGTTAGAGTCTTTTGTAGGAGCTATTTTTGAAAGGGATATGGTTCCTATTGTTGGGCTGGTAATGACTCATCCCGCTTATTTGGTTTCAGAGGGTGGGTTTATAGCTGATGATGCTCCGAAGAGAATATGTGAAATAGCTCTTGAAAATGGGGTTCGCCATTTTGTGCTTCCTGGAACAAAAACAGAATTGGTATCTGAATATGTTGCTGGCCCTCTTTTAAAGGAGAAGCCTTGTAAAATCTTAATGCCTGGAATCGGTAGTCAAGGTGGGGAAATAGCTAGAGCTTTCAGCGCTGCAAAAGGACATCATTGTTTCGCTATAATAGGTTCTGCGATCTATGGAGCCTCTGATCCTTTAAAAGCGGCAGAAAATTTTGCATCTGAGATACGAGAAGCTGCCTTATGAATGAAAAAATCAAAGAGCAAATTAAAGAAAATATTGAGCAGATCACTGCGCTTCTTTTATTGGAGTTTGGGGCGGTAAAGATTAATGTCGAAGAGCCTTTTAAATTGGTGTCCGGGAACTATAGCCCTATTTATATTAATTGTCGACTTCTTATTTCTCATGCTCAGTTCATGGATTTATTCTGTTCTTTTGCTCACTGGCTAATAACATCTGAGGATATAAGAGTTGACTTGATTGCTGGAGGTGAAACAGCAGGAATCCCATTTTCAGCCTACCTTGCCCAAAGGTTAGGCTATCCTATGGTCTATGTTAGAAAACGACCCAAGGATCATGGTATCAGTTCTTTGATAGAAGGTAGTGTTAATGAAGGTCAGAGGGTGCTTTTAGTTGAGGATCTGATCACAGATGGTTTGAGCAAAAAAGGCTTTATTGATGGGCTTAGAGACCAAGGTGTTGTTGTTGAAGATTGTTTGGTTGTTTTTGACCGTGAGCAAGGTGGTTTTGATTTTCTTCAGACCATGGGTGTGACTCTCTACGCTTTATGTAATATGCAGTCGGCTCTGTCTGTTGGTAGTTCAGCTGGCGTGATTTCCACTGCTGATGAGAAAGATGTTCAGGCTTATTTGGAAGATCCGAAGAAATGGCACAAGCAACAAGGATTTGAGTTCATAGGCTAACTTGTAGCTTGATAGGGAAAAGATGGCGAGAAACGACCACCAGAGAATATTGAAGGATATTGCAGAATCCTTAATATACAATAAAGTAGCTTTTATGTGCGGTGCAGGTATGTCCTTTGAGAGTGAAATACCTGGCTTTACTAAGATTATCGAACATCTTCTTTATGACTATTTCGGCAATGAGATTACTAAAGAGGAGATTAACCATCTTTCTTTAAAATTCCGACCTGAAGCTATTGTGGCGTGGTATATTGAAAACCGGGATAATGGTTTAGATCATCTGTTTAGAATTTTAAATAAAATATTAGAGCCTCCAGAAGCTGAGCCTCATGAAGGCCACCACCTTTTAAATGGCTTTTTTAGTGAGAACTATATAAAAAGAATTTATACAACTAATTTTGAATCTCTGATTGAAAAAGAGTTTGGTCAAGCTGGAAGAAGGATTACAGATTTAAATTTGCACAAACTAGATGATATAGAAGGGGAAGGCTTTATCGCTATAATTCACTTGCATGGACACCTAAAAGAAAAGATAAAGATTACGGAAAAAGCTACCTTTGAAGCCGATTCAAAATGTGTCAGTGAATTTTTTATGGAATTTTCAAAGAAAGATTTTATCATTTTCATAGGACATTCATTCAATGATGATGACATTAGACAACTTGTGCTAAGATTTATAACAGATGAAGATATAAAGCCTTTGGACGATAAGGCAGGTGTAAGCCCTCAACAAGTTACTCCTAAGAGGGCGAAATTGGTGATGGTGGCACCTGTTTCTAATGACCGTGAGAAAGAGGTTGCTACAGGTGTATGGAAGTCAAGAGGTTTTATTTTTATTCCTATGAGAGCATCAGCTTTTATCGAAAATCTCGAAAAGGAGATATACGTTGTTAAAGAAAAGGATGCTTTCAAAAAACTTCCTGATGAGATGGGGGTAGACCCAGATGTGATACAAAAAATATCTGCCAGATTAGAAAATACTTTTACTAATTTTCATCAAGGTGACGGGATTCGTTACCTTTCTAGAGCTTACCTTGGGAGGATATTATGGCCGCGCAAAAAGGATTTGGCCTAAGGATAGCAGCTTTTCTAAATAATGTTATCGATGATTTCAAACCGGATTTCATAGTGACGATTGAAAGAAAAGGGACTGCTTTACTTCGATCTAAAATAGAGTCAGGTGAGATAGACTGGTCCTGGAATAAGGTTCTTTCAATTTCCTCGATAGGACCACTTGATACAAGTATCCTCCAGGATAAACGTGTGTTGGTCTTTGATGATAGCATTCATCATGGTCATAGCATAAAAAGGACGTGTGAAAAGCTTCCTAAAGGGATTATTCTTAAGAGAGCTGTTTTTGCTATACATCAGAATTGCCAGTTAGAGATTCCACCTGAATATTATTTTTATCGCGACTTAAGTGATGAAAAGTTTATTGAAATTAAGAAGCAGGTCAGGGATTATTTGCAGGATCAAGGTTCTTTATTATTAGATACTGAGCATATTGAGATTTCGGTCAGGCTTCATAAATCACTCTCTCAGTTTTGTGACAAATTGGCTAAGATTGGAAGGGTTGTTGATTTTAGCTCTGGGCCGAGAAATATTATGGTTTATAAACCTTTATTGAATAATGGCTCGTTTGTAAAGATCTTACCTAAAAATAGTAATTATAAGGATG
>JGI10211J14876_10000396_pt1 | contig 18596 bp, 11 predicted proteins | sample Etolagsediment_FD_14876 | JGI IMG/M metagenome (IMG submission 14876)
CCATCTCCTTAAAGATATATATATTGATAATTTTTTTCATGGGTATCTTGGTTGAGCAACTCTTTGTTTGAACATACTCAAGGTCTTTATTATATAGCTAAAAAAATAGTTGGTCAATGCCCAACTCCGGGCACTCCCCTGCAAACAAATGCAATGAAGTTTCAAGGGCAATTGGAGCTAATCTCGGTGTCCGGCTTATCAAAGTTTAATGCCTATTCATAGGGATTCATCACGCCATCAGGATAACGGGCAGATCATTTTCAGAAGGCCTTAAGTCAGGCCTGCAAATTATTTGTTACTAATTTTCTCAGTCTTCAAGTCAAGAAAACGATGAAAATTAGTCCCAAACAAACAATTCCTTAAACTGGGGCTGAAAACAGCATGTGCAGCTCAATGAATAATCCACATCGCACTTCTGGACTTTAAAAACTGGCAAAATGTTAATTTTTTATTATTTTAAGCAAAAGAAAACCAAAACTGACACTGTTTATGTTGACTTACTTGAAATAAAATGGTGTACTTGAGAAAATTTATTTGTAGATTAAAATTAACGACACAGGTTCAAAGTTCCGGGTTTACGCCTCCCCTTTAGACAACGGTCTTGAACCAAAGAACCTGAATAAGCATTAATACCTTATATTTTCTCACTTATAGAGGTTATGTAAAAGGGTCAATGGTACAATTCTATGTATTGCTTTTTGGCGGACATTAACAAGGAAAAAATATAAAAGGCGAAAGGAGGGTGCAAAATGTATCTTGAGCCACAAAAAACCATCAATCAAGTTTCCAGGGCCATAGGGAAAAATAAAAAAATTGCATTAAAAAATTTAAACTGGCTTCTCGAGAGTATGCATCCCTATTTTTTCATCACCTTTGGACCGGAAAAAGATGCCCTATTGAATCTAAGCATGAACCTGCAAACACTGGGGGAAAACCATCAGCTTGTTTTAAGGGATACTGATGAAAAGCTTATTATAGCTACCATAAATAAACCAGGTACCTTATTCAAGACCCTCGATTCTATAAAGGACAAAGAGATTATCTATTCAGAAATGATCCATTCCAACACTTTTCTGCCGGGCCAGGATGGCGAGCTTGAGCTGCAGAAATTCCATTTTCGAACTGACAAAGAAAATTTGGAATCAACACCAATTTTTCGAGGTAAGGGGCTTATCCGTAAAAACCTTAAAGATCATTACCCCGATTTTAACTTTCAAGAATTTGACACGATTCTCCAATGTTTCTTAGAGAACAATCGAGACTATGTTGTGCTCTCACCTGCTCTTAGAGTAGCCAGAGCAATGTGGCTCTTCCAGTCTGCAATCCGCCAGGGTGGTATCTTTCTGGATGTTGAGCCAACAAAAGATGAAAAAGGCCGGGAAGAGACAAGGCTCGTCTTTTCAGTTATCAATCCGCTTTTTAAGGGATATCTGGGAAAGGTTATTGAAATATTTTATCGGCTTAATATTGCCACCCAAAGAAACTATCTATTAGAAACAAAAGATGCCGAGCAGCGTGTAACCATTTTATCGGCATACATTACTACTCGTGATGGGAAACCTATCCATAAAGACATGCCAATCTTCTCCTCATTACAATCCGAACTTTATAATACGAAGGTTATCAACATTCATGACAGGACATACTATGAATTGGTTACCGGTAACGTGCTAACAGGTCCAGAGGGCAGCCTTTTGAGCGCAATCACTACATTCGTTCACACCAACATGGCGCATAGCTCTCCCTATCGATTCGATTGGGACGAAACACAAGATGCCTTTTTTAGCCATCTCCAGTTCACCAGGGAAATACTGCAACTGTTTGATAAAAAATTTAATCCCGACCCTGAAAAACGCATAGATAAAGAAATCCTTGAGAAGGAATACCAAAGACTACAATCCATACTTGACGAATACAACACAGGCCATGTCATCTTGGATGAAACAAGAAGGATAATGTTCAGTGTTGCGCTTCTTTTTATTCGATATACACTTAAGACAAACTTTTTTGTTACATATAAAAAAGCCCTTTCCTTCAGGCTGGATCCCCGTTATATGGATCATTTACCTCAAGAAATCAGGACCAATTTGCCTCCTGATCTTCCCTTCCGAATAACATTCTTCTACCACCGCTTTGGATCCGGTTATCATTTCGGATTTTCAGACATTGCAAGAGGAGGATTTCGGACAGTCATCTCAAAAAACAAAGACGACTTTATTTCAACCATGAATACCATTTTCAAAGAAGCAATGGTTCTTGCCTACACCCAGCATCTGAAAAATAAGGATATCTATCAAGGAGGATCGAAACTGGCGATTGTCATGCGGGCCTTTGATTTGAAAGAACAAGACAGGGTAGTCAATCGCCTTTATAACCTTCAAAGGGGAATTATAAATGCATTTCTTGACGTATTTGTCACTCGTCATGGGAAACCTGTTGATCCCAACATAGTTGACTACTATGGCGAAGATGAACCCATCGAGGTGGGGCCCGATGAGAACATGCATGATTCCATGATTGAATACATGGCTGAACGCGCCAAAAAACGGGGATACATTCTCGGGGGCGGCATTATCTCCAGCAAGAAAATCGGAATCAATCACAAGAAATACGGCGTCACCTCCCTTGGTGTGCTGCAGTTTGTGGAGCGGGCACTGAAGGAGTTCGGGATTGATGCCCGCTCAGATCCCTTCAGCGTGAAGCTCACGGGTGGGCCTGATGGGGATGTTGCAGGAAACGAGATAAAACTGCTGCTGGCCCACTGTCCATCGGTTCAAATCACTTCCATCACCGATGCTTCTGGGGTTATCTATGATCCGAACGGTATCGAGAAGGAAGAACTTGGCAGCCTGATTCATAAACACGATATAGATAAATTTACACCAGACCATCTCAACAAGGGCGGCTTTATCCTTTACTCTCGGGAGCAAAAGAGAGAAGGTCTGGTCGATCTCTTTAAAAGGGTCACAAGAGACCATGACGGCATAAGGGAGGAGTGGATATCATCAGATGAGTTTCATGCGCAGTTTGAAAATCTTATATTTTCTCATTATACGGATGTCTTTATACCATGTGGAGGACGTCCTGAAACCATCCATATCGGTAACTGGGAAAAACTTTTTGACAATAATCATAATCCAACTACCAGAGCGATAATAGAAGGCGCTAACTCCTTTATTTCTCCCGAGGCGAGAGACATGATACAAAAAAATGGTATTATTATACTTAAAGACGCCTCAGCAAACAAATGCGGTGTAATTTGTTCCTCTTACGAGATTATTGGAGGATTGTTCATGAAAGACAAGGAGTTCCTGGAACATAAAGAGAAATATGTAAAGGATGTATTAAAAATATTGGAAAAACGAGCAATAGATGAATCCAGATTGATCTTTCAGCGATATAACCAATCTCAGGGTAAAAAATTATATACAGACATTAGTAATGAAATCAGCCATGAAATAAACGAGCTTACAGATTCCATTTACAGCTACCTCCTCACGAACCCAGAAAATATCGGGAAACCCCCGTATGCAAAGATGCTTCTTCTCCATTTTCCCGATTTTATCAGAGAGCGAAAAAAGTTCAGAGATCGAGTAAAACACCTTACCCTTAAATATAGAGTGGCTATGGTTTCCACAGAAATTGCTACTCAAGGCATCTACCATGGTGGCTTTGAGGTGTCCTTTGAAGACAAAGTAGAACAATTCGTAAGGAAAATCAGTGGGCAAACAACACACTGATCAATATTCAATCATAAAATTGAACATCTATGACTTCTCCTGCCATCTGGTTTCTATTGCCTGCCTAAAACGACAGCCTGTTCGGCTAAGGAGAAAGGATGGGGTTGATGCAATTAAAAAAGGAAAGTGAAATATTTTTCATGCCGTAACCTTGAATAATACAAGGCTCTGATTATTATAACATAATACAAGGCATTGTTCCAAAAAACGAGGTTTAATGGATGATCTTAATTATTGATTTTGGCTCCCAGTACAACCAGCTCATTGCCCGGAGGGTGAGAGAGCAGCACGTTTACTGCCAGATAGAGCCTCCGGACATAGAATTATCGAACATTAGGTCCTTGGAGCCTGAAGGTATAATACTCTCAGGAGGACCGGCAAGTATATATGAAAAGAATAGTCCCAAAGTAGATCCACAGATCTTCGATCTTAATATTCCCATGCTTGGTATTTGTTATGGCATGCAGTATATGGTAGGGAGCTTGGGTGGCAAGGTCGATAGTACCCGAAAAAGAGAATATGGCCTTGCTGAGCTCCATATAGGTGACCAAAATGGTATTTTTTATGGAACGAATACGATAACACCTTGCTGGATGAGCCATGGGGATTCTATTTCTCATTTGCCAGAGGGGTTTAAGGTAACGGCCTCAACAGAAAATACCAAAATTGCTGCCGTTGAAAATAGTCAAAAAAAATTTTATGGGCTACAATTCCACCCAGAGGTCATCCATACACCTGAGGGAAAGAGAATACTAAAAAACTTTCTTTTCAGAGCATGTCAATGCAAAAAGACATGGACAATGAAATCCTTTATCAACAAAGCGATAGATGAAATAAAAGGAGAAGTTGGAGAAAAAAAGGTCATTTTGGGATTAAGCGGTGGGGTAGATTCCTCAGTTGCGGCTGCTCTTCTCAACAAGGCTATTGGTAAACAGCTTACCTGTATCTTTGTAGACAACGGTCTTTTAAGAAACAACGAAGGAAAAAAGGTTAAAGGTTTATTTAAAGATCATTTTAGGATTAATCTTAAATTCATCAATGCCAGAAAAAGATTTCTGCAGCCACTTAGAGGTGTGGTAGACCCTGAAAGGAAAAGGCGCATAATAGGCAGAACCTTTATTAGAGTATTTGAAGATGAGGCCTTAAAAATCAAGGGTGTTGGCTTTCTCGCACAGGGGACCCTTTATCCAGATCTGATTGAATCCAGATCTACTTTTGGAGGGCCATCAGCAGTTATCAAATCCCATCATAATGTCGGAGGGCTTCCGAAAAAGATGCGTCTTGCCCTTATTGAGCCTCTCAAACATCTCTTCAAGGACGAGGTCAGGCTTTTAGGGAAAGAACTGGGGCTGCCTGATGATATGATACTTCGCCATCCCTTTCCAGGTCCCGGGCTGGCAGTACGAATTATTGGAGAGGTAACGCCACGGCGTCTAACAATTGTGCGACAGGCTGATGATATTTTGATAACGGAAATTAAAAAAAGCAATCATTATAAAAAACTGTGGCAATCTTTTGTCGTACTTTTACCTCTAAAAAGTGTTGGCATTATGGGTGATAAACGAACCTATGAATATAGCGTCGTTATAAGGGCTGTAACGAGCCTTGATGCCATGACTGCAGATTGGGCCAGGCTTCCTCATGCACTGTTGGGCAGGATTTCAAACCGGATTATCAATGAAGTCAGGGGTGTTAATAGGGTAACCTATGATATCAGCTCAAAACCACCAAGCACAATAGAGTGGGAGTAAGCCTTATGATTGCCATTATCGATTATAAGGCCGGAAATCTTACAAGTGTTGCCCGGGCCATACGCCATCTCGGATTTGAATGTCGAATTACCCACAAGGAAAAGGAAATAGTAGATGCTGATAGGGTGATCTTCCCAGGGGTTGGCTCTGCAGGTCAGGCAATGCAGGATTTACAAAGAACAGGGCTTGATCGAACACTTTATACTATCTTTAAATCTGGAAAACCACTTTTAGGGATTTGTCTGGGAACCCAGATAATTCTAGAAGAGAGCGAAGAAAATCAGACAGCCTGTCTCGGATTGCTCCCAGGTACGGTAAAACGTTTTCCCACACCGCTCCTCTCAGAAGATGGCAAGAAACTCAAGGTGCCCCATATGGGTTGGAATCACATAACATTTAAAAGACTACACCCACTCTTTAAAGGTGTTGGCCCAGAAAGTGAGTTTTATTTTGTTCACAGCTATTTTCCAGCCCCCGAAGACATAGAGACAATCATCGGCACAACTCATTATGGGATTTCCTTTGCCAGCGTAATAAATAAAAGAAACCTGTTTGCAGTGCAGTTTCATCTAGAAAAGAGCGGGCCTCCAGGCTTGACCATCCTTAAAAATTTCTGCTTGTGGAATGGAGAAGAGGACAAGGAGGATGTGGCCCCCTAAATGAAAGATGTGCTTTTATCGACCGCTAGCAACAGCTAGTTCTCTGGCTGCTGCATACATCCTCTCCCTGTTTACAGGCTGCACATGTTTTACAATCCATTCACGAACTTTCTCTCCTGCAGGCAATGACTGTTTATAGCTCATAAAGTCAAGTTTTACATTGAGTGCATCTGCAACCATAGTTGCCAATAGGGGCCATATCTCACCAATGTCTCCTGCAATGGGAAGGCTTCCGGGAATTCTCGCAAATCCTGACATTTCCATACGAAAAGGAATACGCATAAGCTTTGTCTTGGGAAGACCTCTGTGAACAGCATCGGTGACCATTTTAGATTTACGTTCCTGCATCCATGCCTTCTCCAGATTAGGGTCAAGATCGATTCGCACAATTTTCTTATCAGTAAGGGAATACGTCCATCCCCCTTCCCAGTCCGCCCATACGCCATGCCCAGTAAATCGTTCAAAGGGACCATCATGGACCTCCTGAGACAGGGCAAGTGCAGATTCAATAATCACATCTGCACTGTCAAGAAGGTGTGCAATGCGATAACAGCGCTCTGAAAGGGATAAAGAATCCCCGACAGCAAGCCCCACCTCCCCGCCTCCTATCAACTGGGGTACAGTTACCAGCACCGGGATATTGTGCTCGGCTCCGGCGCCAATCATGGTGAGGTGGTCAGCGCCATAACCAGCCATCTGTTCAAAAGGAACGCCGCAACGCTTTGCCATGGCAACTACATCACGGGCCAGCCTTTCTGTACGCAGGCCCGTGGGGTAGGCCATATTTCCAGCGACCTTGATGATAGTATCTCCTTTGGCCCGGCGCATTCTCTGATAAAGGGCCATGTCAACAGGGATCTCACGTTGAAATTCCTCAAGTTCTGTGTTGGAAAGGATGCTGACCTCAAAAAAGCCATCCGATGGAAGCTTTTCTCGTTCAAAGCCAAAGGCTACACCATCAAATCGCTTTACCTTTTCTAACGTGCCTGCCATCTCATGATTAATGACCGCAGAACTTGTTGAAACACCATCAATTATTCCTTTGTGTATAAGTTCCGCTAAAAGAGTGGTCACGCCCTCATGCAAATTCGGGCCGCTGCCAACAACGGCAACTACCTTGCCTCCTTTTTCCTTGGCGTTAACGATCAACTTGATAGCACGCTTCAACCTCGCTTGAGCTTTTGAAGGAAGACTGTTAAACATATTTTCAATTACTTCTCGATCAATCGACATACAGCAATCTCCTTTGATATAGAGTTACAGATTATCGTAGACACACATCTCAGACCAATCCCGCTATTACACTGGCATGTTTATCCGCAGCCTTTTGGTTTTGTATAACGGCTTCCCTTGCCAGGACACCATAAGACTTCAAGGTCTCAGGATGCCTGAAAAGCCAGAGAGCCTTTTTAGCCAACATTTCAGGGTTTGAAATAGGTATTCCTGCACCAACCTCCTCTAATATGGCCTTTGCATCCAGGAAGTCTTCCATTGAGGGACCGTAAAAGACGACCTTGCCCCACACCGCTGCCTCCAGGGGATTCTGTCCGCCCAGCGGAACAAGGCTTGCTCCACAAAAAACAACAGTTCCAATGCTATACAGCTTAAAGAGTTCTCCAAAGGTGTTAATGATTACAACCTGCTCTGTACGCTTTGCTCCATCATCGTGGAGTTCAGTCAGTAGCTGATACCGAAAGCCTCTTCTTTCAAGCAGAGATTGTATCTCGCTTGTTCGCTCTATATGTCGAGGTGCAATGATCAGAACGGAGTCGGGAAATTCTTTAATAATCTTTTCATAGGCATTGAGCACCATGGTCTCCTCGCCACCCCGTGTGCTTCCTGCAACAAAGACCGGGGATCCGGCTTTAAGGTTCAATAATTTCTGCATTTGTGTCGGCATAGCAGGGTCTGCAAGGCTCACAAGGCGGTCATATTTCGCATTGCCATGTACCTCTATTTTTTTCGGGTCAGCTCCCATTGACTTGATCCGAGCACTGTCTTGGTCTGAAATCATACTAAAGGCATCAACATTACGTAAGACCTTGCGAAAAAAGGGCCGGAGCTTGAGATAACCACTGATTGATTTCATAGAAATTCTGCCATTAATTATGGCGGTTTTGATTCCCATCCGATGCGCTTCAGTAATCCACGCAGGCCATAGTTCGGTCTCCAAAAAAACCAGAATATCAGGATGCACACAGAAAAGCGCTTTGCGTACTGATCCAATAAAATCTACTGGTGCATACACGACGGGAATATTGTCTCCAAAGGTCTCAGTTGCAAGTTCACGACCGTGCTCTGTGACTGTTGAAACTATTATCGAACAGGCTGGCAGGATTCTCCTGAGAGCCTTCACAATAGAGTCTGCAACCCTAATCTCTCCAAGGGAAACGGCATGAATCCATATACGGGGTGACCCTGAAAGGGTTTGCACAAGTTTTGGGGGTATATACCCTAAGCGTTCTTTCAGGTTTTCGCCATGGCGTCCTCTCAGGCGTGTATAGATCCAGAACGGAGGAAGGCTAGACAGAAACAGGCTGCTTGTAAGAAAAGTATATGCTCCGTAAAGAATGTTCATAAATTCATTCTCATAAAAATATCTTTATTCCCCTTCAGCAGGTAGACCCATTTTTCTACAAATCCAATTTTGTGGCATCCCTGTTCCTGTGAAAAAGGAGCTTTTGACAGATTGTTTAAAAACCTTCTAAAAAAGTCAAGGGAAAAGCAAGCGCAAAAATTCCTCTTAAATAGAAAATTCATGTGCAACAAAGAAAGCATTTTTCAAAAGAATTGCGATTCTAAACAAATTCAGGTAATAAAATAATAAACTTGCAACAATTGGTTACGCTTTTAAGATACAAAAAGGATGTAAACATGAAAAATGAGGAGCAGACACTTGTAACAATTGGCGGCGGAAGTGGTCAATTTGCACTCCTCTCTGGCTTGAGAGGTCTGGATGGAATTAAGATTACTGCAGTGGTTTCAATGGTTGACAGCGGCGGGAGCACTGGCAGATTACGCGATGAACTCGGAATTTTACCTCCTGGTGATGTGCTGAAATGCATCCTTGCGCTTTCGCCACATCACGATATTGCACGAATACTGTTTCTGAAACGCTTTATCAAAGATAGGCGTCTCCAAGGGCACAATGCAGGCAACATGCTCCTTACAATGCTTTCACAATATACGGGCAGCTTTCCTACTGGTGTACAGGCGCTTGCTGAAATTCTAGATGCGAAAGGAACAATTTTACCAGTTACCATCGATAGGGCAACGCTCGTTGCTGAGCTGACTGACGGAAGTCGTATTTATGGAGAAACAGCAATTGACATACCCCGAGGTACACAACGTGAAAAAATCCGGAATGTTTTTCTTGTTCCTCACCACAGTGATTCGATCTCAGTTTACCCGCCGGTAATTAAGGCGATCAACAACGCGGACTATGTTATTATTGGGCCTGGCGACCTGTTTACAAGCATTATTCCAAACCTTATTGTTCCTGGTGTGAAAGAAGCGCTCCAAGAGACGAACGCAACAATCTTATATATTATCAATATCATGACTAAGTTTGGCGAAACCCATAATTTCTCTGGTCTTGATTTTATTAGAAAACTTGAGGAATCTATAGAGCGGCAGGTTGATGGAATAATCTATAATTCAGAAAAACCGGATAAAAAGCTCGTTGAGCAATATATGGAACAAAAAGCAGAATTTGTTGAAATTGACAAGAATGATGACTGTTGGGGAAATCGCTCAATCTACATATCCAATATGCTCGATATTGCCGGCAGCATTGTGCGGCATGACTCAAAGAAGTTGGCGGTGTTGATACAGGAAATAATATCACAGAATACAGAGTAACAAGAAAATTCGACCAACATATCAATTAAACCCATGTATGCCGTGATATACCGTTAGTATTTTCAGCCACAACTGCAATATAATGATTAATGGCACAGGCCATAAACTCAGCGTCGGGATACTTGACAATAAAATAAAGCTTGCATATAAAATTACCTTTATCAGTCACATAAATACGCCCCTACCTAAGCGTACAAAACCATGGCAAAGCAATGAAAGAGCATTCTAACAAAAACATTACCTTACAAGGAGGAAAACAATGGGAGAACTGTTCGGCACTGATGGTGTAAGAGGTGTGGCCAATGAATACCCCATGACTGCAGAGATGGCCTTGAATATTGGCAGGGCCACCGCTCACTTGTTCAAACGAAAAGGGCACACCCCGAGGATCATTATAGGGAAAGATACCCGTATCTCCGGATACATGCTCGAAAATGCGCTGGTGTCTGGGATCTGTTCTATGGGGGTCAATGCACTTTTAGTAGGTCCATTACCCACACCGGGCATTGCCTTTACAACCAATAGCATGAGGGCCGATGCTGGTATTGTTATATCTGCCTCTCACAACCCATTTCAGGACAATGGCATTAAAATATTCTCTCACGAAGGTCTCAAGCTCCCTGACGAAAAGGAGCTTGAAATAGAAAAATTGATATTCTCCAATAAAATGCATATGTTGCATCCATCCCATAATGAATTGGGCAAGGCGTCACGAATAGATGATGCCAGAGGTCGATATATTGTGTTTTTAAAAAATAGCTTTCCCAAGGAGCACACCTTAGAAGGGACAAAAGTTGTCCTGGACTGTTCCCATGGAGCTACCTATCGGGTAGCACCTGATACCTTTTTCGAGTTAGGAGCCGATGTCACCTCTCTTTTTGATGAGCCCAATGGAGAAAACATCAATGCCCATTGCGGATCTCAACACCCGGAAACTCTTGCAGAAGAAGTGATTAAAGCAAAGGCAGATGTAGGATTTGCCTTTGACGGAGATGGCGATCGCTGCATTGCCGTTGATGAGAAGGGAGCTGTGCTCACAGGAGACCAAATCATGGCCATTTGCGCCAAAGAGATGAAAAAGGAAGGCACATTACATAATAATCTGGTTGTATGTACGGTTATGAGTAATATCGGCTTTAGTCTTGCATTAAAAGAACTTGGTATTGAACAGGAAGCGACCAAGGTCGGCGATAGATATGTGTTGGAAGAAATGCAGGCAAAGGGAAGCGTTATTGGCGGTGAAGACTCAGGTCATGTAATCTTTTTAGACCATCACACCACAGGGGATGGTATTATTACTGCGTTGCAGGTGCTTGCTGCCATGAAAAAGGCTCAAAAACCCTTATCTGAACTCGCTCGGGTGATGAAGGTGTTTCCCCAAAAACTCATTAATATTGACGTGAAGAGCAAACCAGAACTCTCCACCATTCCTGAGATACAAAAAATTATTGAAGGCGTTGAAAAACAATTAGGTGATAAAGGAAGGGTTCTTGTTCGCTACTCAGGCACTCAAAATATGTGCCGTGTAATGGTTGAGGGGCCTACTGATGAGGAGACTGAAAAATACTGTAGGCAAATTGTTGATGTGATTCAAAAAAAACTCTGTTAAATAAATCCAGACAGGAGATGCTCCTATGTCCTTTAAGGTAATTATAACCAGAGATTTTGATCATATGAGTGAGGTTGCTGCCCAAATAGTAGTAAATGACATAAAAAACACATTACAAAATAAGGATGCCTATGTTCTTGGCCTCGCTACCGGTAACACGCCCACTGGACTTTATAAACATTTTGCCACGTCAGCGAATGCAAAGGCATTTGACTGTAAGAAAATTCAAAGCTTTAACCTCGATGAATATGTAGGCCTCCCCGGAGAAAATGCCCAGCAGCGTACCCTGCATCCTGAAAGCTATGGCTTTTTTATGGTGCAGGAACTTTTCAGTCACCTTGAAAAAAAATTCAAGGAAACGAATGTACCCTGGGGCACGCTCATCGATCAGAAACGTCTTCTCGCCGAGCTCAATGCCAACCCCAATGATTGGGAGGAGCAGGGGGCCGATAAAGGAAAGGCTATTGTAATCAAGACCAATGCTCAATCTGAATATCTTGCCTGGATTCGAAAAGAGATATTAGATGCATACTGGGAAAAAATTGAGCGAAACGGAGGGATTGACCTCCAGGTGATAGGGGTTGGCGGACGTGGTCATGTTGCCTTTCATGAGTCAGGCATCCCTTTTGAGGAAAACAAGATGCTTTTAGTGAAACTTGATGAAAATACCGTGGCAAATGCCGTGAAAGACGGGCACTTTTCAAGTAAAGAGCAAAGCCCCTGGTATGCCATCTCCATGGGGGTTGAACTCGTATATAATGCAAAGACGGTGCTTCTTTTGGCCAATGGAGAACGCAAGGTAGAACCCTTGGCAGAATCCCTTTTACATGACCCCACACCTTTTGTGCCCATATCCTATGGGCAAACATTTTCTCAACAAGGTGGTACCATGATTTATATAATCGATAAGGCCGCTGCCAAAAAGGTGCTGGAAACCGCAAACAAAATAAACCAACGGGGTATTGAGATTGAAAATATAAGTAACTAAACAGGACGTTAGAAAATGGGAGGTCTAACAGTTTTTGTAACTATCCAGAGTGTCTGGTTCAAAATTCAGGTTTCAAAGCTTATCGCTTTTCGCTTTTAATACCCGCCTGAAAGTATATCTTTATCATCTAATCATGACAATGAGAGAATATACAACACAAAATCTCGTAAAAAAATGACTTTGTTAAAAAAAACAACACTATTTTTAAGAAAATTTTTGTCGCATCGCATTTATTTTGGAAAGGACATAAAGAGCGTCCCTGCTGGTGCCTTTGTTTTCTTCCCAATTCAAGACGGCCAATGTAATTGTGGGCTTACCGGTATCGTAGCCTTTAAAAAGGAGGAGATTGCTACACCCAAAATCCCTTTAAAAGAAATAGAATCCATGATTCTAAACCTAAAGCGGCATACCTATAAGAAGATACACAGAGAAAAGGCAGATCTTACAGACAATTATCTCGGCGGGGAAACCTTTCTCAAAGAGTTAGGTGCTCATGTTGACACTATGAAACGTACGTCCTCTTTGTACACCATTTATAAAGATGCCTCTGCCAGGGAAAAATTGAAGAAAGCATCCCTTGCCTTGGAAAAGGTAATTGGTAGGGAAGAAAATGAACATCATAAAATGTTGACCATCCTCCCCGTTGAGGAAAATGAGATCATCATCAAGAGAATAAGCCTGTTAAAGGATATATATTGGTCTCTAAAAGAAGAGATATTACAAAACATAGAAAAAATAAATGAGCTATCCAGCTTTCCTGATGGAAATATGTCTTTCCTGGCCTTTACACAACTTAAATCAATAAATACCCTCTTTAATAATTTAGACCGATTAGAAGTGAGGGGCAGAGACTCGGCAGGCATTTCTATTATTGCTATAGTAGAGAAAAAAGACTACCTCGAGTTCGAAAAAGAATTAACAAAAAAATCATTACTGGATGAACTTTCAACCCGGCGAAAAGAGAGAATCCTTTTAAACAGGGCTATTATTGTTAACAGGAGCGGAAGCAACATCACACTCATTTTTACGTATAAGATTGCTGCCCAGATTGGGCATTTAGGCGATAATATAAAATTCTTAAGGAAACAGATCCAGGATGACAGTATTTTTCAATTACTTAGCACCCTTCCCATTAAGTATCAAACCATTGTCGCCCACACACGCTGGGCCTCTGTGGGGGAAATCAGCGAATCCAACTGTCACCCGGTTGATAATATCACTATCCGCAATAATAAAACCCATGAATCGAGCGATAGCACAGGGATTATTCACGCGTGCCTGAACGGGGATATTGATAACTACCTCATTCTAAAAGAAGAATATGAAAAAGAAACAAAACGATCCATCCCTGATGAGATCACAACTGATACAAAAATCATACCTCTTCAGATACAAAAATATTGTAACCGGGGCCTCCCTATTGAAGAATCGTTCCGATTAGCTGTTAATGATTTTACAGGCTCTCACGCCATAGCCATGCACACTGACATTGCACCAGGGAAAATTTTTCTGGCCCAGAGAGGTAGCGGACAGACAATTTTTGTCGGCTTGTGTAAAGAAGGTTATCTCGCTGCCTCAGAGGTCTATGGCCTTGTGGAAGAGACTTCCCGCTATATTAAAATGGAAGGTGAAAAAAATATAAATGAATTGGAAGGCAAAAATCAAGGGCAGATATTCATTTTAGATCAGGAATCATTCGGCGGACTTGCCGGTATCAATGCAATGTATTATGACGGCAGCCCCGTTCAACTTACAGCTCACGATATAAAACAGACCGAGATTACATCAAGGGATATTGATCGCCAGGACTTTCCCCATTACTTCTTTAAAGAGATCTGTGAATCTCCAGAATCAGTGAAAAAAACGATTCAGAATAGGTGGAGGATATCACAAAAAAACGGAAAAAGACATCCGCTAATAATCTTAGACCATAAGGCTCTGCCCCCTGTTTTAGCAGAGGCTTTGACACAAAACAGAATAAAGAAAATCTTATTTATAGGTCAAGGGACCGCAGGGATTGCTGCTCATGGTTGTGCTGAACTGCTCAGATATTATCTTGCCACCAGCAGCATCGATATTGCCCCTCTCAAGGCCTCAGAGTTTAGCGGGAACCTCTCAAAAAAAATGAGTCTGCGAGATACCCTGCTTATCGCAATCACCCAATCCGGCACGACCACAGATACAAATATGGCCGTAGATATGGCGAGACAGCGTGGGGCCTACACCATGGCAATTGTGAATAGACGGGATTCAGATATCACCTTCAAGGTAAATGGTGTCTTATATACCAGCACCGGAAGAGATATTGAGATGTCTGTTGCCTCTACCAAGGCCTATTATTCTCAGATTGCAGCCGGAGGTATCCTCGGGCTTGCATTGGCACAATTAACAAACATGAGGGACGATGATTTTATCCTTGGGGAGCTTGAAAGGCTTATGAAACTTCCTTCCTTAATGAAAAAAGTTCTTGCGAGAAAAGAGGCAATCGAACGATCCGCTCATACCTTTGCACCTACAAAAAAATACTGGGCGGTTGTTGGGAGTGGCTACAACAAAATAGCTGCGGACGAGATAAGGATAAAATTAAGTGAACTCTGCTACAAGACCATCTCTTCAGATGTCGTCGAAGATAAAAAGCACATTGATCTTTCCTCAGAACCGCTTATTTTCATCTGCGCAGCCGGCAATAGAGGTGATGTTATAAATGATATCATCAAGGATACAGCCATATTCAAAGCACATCAGGCCACGACCATTGTAATCGCTACTGAGGGTGAGGAAAGATTTACACCCTATGCAGATTCATTAATTGATGTGCCAGAGATAGAGGAGCGGTTCTCTCCTATCATAACAACACTGGTAGGTCATCTCTGGGGTTATTACGCAGCAAGGGCAATAAATGAAGAATCTCGTTTTCTTTTTGATTTCAGACAGGAGATGAGTTCATATATTTCCGCCTCGATTGAAAAAGGGTTTGATATCTACCAAACAATACTGGAGAAGGTCTTTCAAGAGAAAACTGCGAAATTCTTTTCTTATTTCAAAAAAAGAATGGAAGAGAGGCGATACACCACAGCTATGGAACTCAATGCCGCCTCTGATCTGACCCTTCTGTTAAAATATCTCTCTGGACGGCTGCCCGTGTCTGACTTTGAGCTGGATTTTGGCGTTAGCGGAACAGCCCCCAATATGTTTGATATTTTTTTTCGCTCTATAGGAGAGGCTATAAATGATATGGCAAGGCCTATAGATGCAATAAAGCATCAGGCCAAAACAGTGACAGTGGGAACCAGCAGAATATGGAAGCCGATTGAGGGATTACTGTTTGAGGCCCTGAAGAACCATGAATTTGACGTGAGCAATATTACAAACAAAAATGTTCTTGTGTTAACCAATCTTCAGGAGATTATTTCTGAAATAAAAGGTGAAACACTTTATACAATAAGTAACCTTACGTATACTGGAGAGCCGGTTGAAAATTCAATGATCGAAGTTGTAAAAAAGACAGGTAGCTCTTCTCAGCTTGTCTCCCGCGTGCACTCAGATAAAAGGCTGAAAGGAACAAAGAGAATCATTGTTAAGGCAGGTAATGTCTTTATTGGCAAAGGAACAATTGATAATAGAAGCATCCTTATTATCCCTATAATGAAAAAAGGGCCGAACATTGATTATCTCCTGCTTCTTAACGTCGCCTTTAAGAAAACAATAGACCTGTCAAAAAAGGTAAAGGCCCTGGGTGAAAAATTTCATCATATTAAAAATATTGTTGAAGAAACAGACCTTTCCTGGGATGATAATTATCTCAACGTGCTTGAAATGGAAAAACTTTTTGGCAATAGCGCAGAAAAGACAGCTGAACTCATTATATCTTCCTCTTCTGCCGGCAAATCTTAAGCCCACCTTTTCGGCCTATTTGTGCAATTTCTAAGCGCATATCCCGGTTTATATTCCGACCTTCTACACAACCAAACCGCTGATAAAATTGTACTATTGATATTTCACATTAATACGTGATATACATATTAACGTGATCTTTTACAAAGGAGCATATCCATGGAAAGACAGAATGTGACGTTATCCTTGCCCAAATTATTATTGAAGAAGGCTAAGGTAATCGCCGCAAGCAGAGAAAAATCCCTGAGTGAGCTTTTAAGGGAATCACTTGAGCAGAAGGTCAGAGAAGCTAACGGTTATAAAAAGGCGAGACAGAGACAATTGAGGCTTCTCAAAGAAGGCCTTGACCTTGGAACAAAAGGTCGTATTACAACCACACGGGATGAAATTCATGAAAGGCGATAAGGTATTTCTTGACACCAATATTATCCTTTATGCCTATGATGCGGGCGCAGGGGAAAAACACCACATAGCCAAAAAAATCTTTGTTGAGTTATGGGATTCAGGGCTTGGAGTGGTCAGCACCCAGGTACTACAAGAGTTTTTTGTAAACGTCACCCAAAAGATACCAAAAACATTGGACAAAAGACTGGCCAAGGATATTGTGAGTGATCTTTTGAAATGGGATGTTGTAGTAAATGATGGGGAATCTATTATTGAAGCGATCGAAATTCTTTTACAATACGGTTATTCCTTTTGGGATTCACTGATTATTGAGGCAGCTATGAGAAGTGGTGCAGCAGTATTGCTATCTGAAGACCTGTCTCATGGACAGATAATTAATGGCCTAACCATCAAAAATCCTTTTACAACTGAGCCTTTCCCGCTTTAAACTTTGATTTATCAACTAGTTGGGAGCATATGTAAACAAGCAGTCAAGTAAAGGAAACTGCTGAAAAGATAATAAACGACATATAGTGTTGTGATCCCCATTTTTTCATACATGTGATATCAAAGCCATGCCTAGTCCCAGGAAAAATAAATTGAGACTTGCTATTAAAGAGATGGCACTTCCTTTATCAAGAACAACATTGAAGGAAGAGGCGAAGTTCATTCTTATGTGCGTTCTGCACGAACGGCTGACGTCCCGCTTTATAAGCTATGAAAACATTTCTTCTTAGAACCTTTTGAGCACGACCCGTAGGCCCTATATGCCTCCCCTCATTTTTTTTGATTAATCTGTCAGATAGAACATCCTTCGAAAACGTTATAGAATTCTTGATTTTCATACCTTTTTAATACATAATTTTTTCAGGCTTAATTATTTAACAGGGAGGCATCGTGTATGCCTTTTGATATAGAAGATATCCACCACTCTATCCTCTCTCAAATCAAGGCATTTGAAACTTATTCACTGGACTTTCTGTTCGCTCCGAACAATCATCCCTACCTGGATATTGACTCCATTTATGCCTGCTTTCAGAAAGAATGGGAAATAGTAAAACTAATACTGGAGAATAAAGACCGTAAGCAGAATATAGCAGGTATCATCTTTCCAAAAAAACCATATGCCCTCACTGTCATTCAAACGTTACATGACCTTTTTTTGAGCTCCTCTCTTCCCCATCCCTTTATCTTTCTCGATATGTGTATCGTAAAAATTTTGACAGAAACGTCAGGAAAATACAGAAAGCACGTCTCTCCACAATTACTCCTTGAATTGCTCAACTTTCACAAACTCAGGACACCGGAATTTTTGATCATAATCAAACCGATCATCCAGATCATTTTGGATCGAGACAAAAATATCAATCATGTCATTAAATCTCATGCCTGTGAAGTCCTGATCAATAATTATGAAATTGAAGCAATTTTTATCTATATATCACGTAATACACATCTCAAAGAAGAGGAGAAGCAGGTTCTTTTTCAAAGTCTCACTGTCTTTCAAAAGATCTATCGAAAATTTCTCGAGCTGCGTGTGGGAATCCGCGAAAAAGACCTGATCAGCCTGAATTGGTTTGGCGTTTCTTACACCCAGCTGAGGCAAAAGGGTGAATGGAGAGACAGTTTTTCGAATCTGGTCAAGCGCTTTATTGCGTATCTAAAAAAAAGAAACAAAAAGGAAGCACTCCAGATCGGGCGTTTTCTTGT